>SMTZ1_10021844_pt1 | contig 11734 bp, 7 predicted proteins | sample DeeMarSWOR136_30_FD_25667 | JGI IMG/M metagenome (IMG submission 25667) | reverse complement strand
AGCGGTAAACGACCGTCGCAAAGGTCTTGGTGGTATCGACCTCAGAGGAATTCTCGCGAATCTCCAGAGGCAGATTATCAACCTCGATGCCCAGTACGGCCTGAGAGGGCACCTTAAGTATATCGGTGTTTTTTCGTGTCTCAATATCCACGTGCGCTGTCAGGCCCGAGTGCAGCTTTTCTTCGGAATCCTCAAGCAATATTTCTGTCCTGTAATATTTCGTCCGGGCTAATGACATCGTATGTGCTAAGGCGATCGATTCAACCACACCTGTAAAATCGTTGTCAGGATAGGCATCCACGTGGACAGTAGCCTTCTGGCCAACTTCCATTTTTCCGACATCTGCCTCATCAACCTCAGCAACGACCAGCATCGCAGAGAGGTCCGCCACCTCCATAATCACCGTCCCCGGATTATTCATTGTTCCGAAAATCACAACCTCGCCAACTTCCGCATTAATGCGTGTTACCACACCATCAATAGGCGAGGTTATTGTAGTATAGCTAAGAGCTTCCTTCGCCTGAGTGACGTTGGCACCGGCGGCCTCGAGATTGTGTTGCAATACCACCAAATTCAGCTCCGCTGCATTAAGCGTATGCTTAGTTGAGTTGTATCGTGAATCGAGTTCGTCAAACGTTAATTGTGTCTGGTCGAAAGTGGCCTGGCTGATATCCTGCGATTCCAGCAATCCTTTTTGTCGCTCCAGATCACGCTGGGCCTGTTTTAGCGAAGCGTCAAGGCCGATAAGATTGGCTTGCTGACTGGCAATCCTTGCTTTTTCAACTTCGATCTGGGCCGCCTGGGCGGAGTAACTGGCCTGGGCTGAAAGCAGCCGGCTCTGCAAATCCTTGTCATCGAGGCGTAACAGCACCGAAGCCGGAACCGGTGGATTCGTGTCTGTGCTGCCGCAGGTTACGATATCTCCTTCCTCGTAGGGCAGTTCTGTAATCCGTGCCGAAACTTTTGCGCTTATTTCCACGTGTGTTTTGGGTTCGATTTCGCCGGGAGCACTGACAAACTCTATCAGCTCTCCCCGCTGGGCCTTTTCGATGCGAACTACCGTGGATTTATTTGAGGCACCGGTTTTGACTTTATACACTATCGCGGCCGCGGAAACAACCACCAGCGTTATAATGACACTGATAATAATTATGCGGGACTTTTTCACTTTCAGACCTTTCCTGAATACAAATTACTACCGACTACAAGATTTAATTACCGGCTATATAAATATACGGCTATATAAATATAACGCCTAACTCGGTGATATGTTACGCTATTTCTCTAAAAAAATCCAGTGTACGTGCTGATAAGGCCTCAGGCAAGCCTGTCAGTGCCGTAAGAAACGGTGCTCCTTTCAAATCGAATAACGAAAAACGATTACTTTAACACAGGAGAGATTATGCCAAACAAATGTTACCGTTTTGTTACGGTTTTATACTTTTTTCGTTATTTTTTGCGAATTTTTTTCTCAATCTGCTCAATGCTGAGCGGACAAGTGCAGCTCCAGCTTATCGGACGCTTTCTCAAATTTACCTTTCCGATATGAGGCTCCGTTAGGTAATAAGCGCAACGCGCAAATGGCAAATTACTCACACTTTTTTCTTCTTATTATTAAGAGGATTCTGAGAGAAGAATTACATCATACCGCTGTTAAAGGAAGGTTGCTTACCCATGCGCAGACAGAAGAATGTCACCTGCGAAAATAAAGTTACAAACGAAGTAAGAATATTTTTTTTAAGATGGTTTCTTGAGATGTGCTATGGCGCCTGCATTGCCCTCCCCAAATTAACAAATACCGAATTCTTGTATCTTGCCTATTTTGACTGCCATGAGGATAAATAAAGCCAGATCCTTATGAAAACAGAATCTGGCTTCGGAGGAGGGTGATGAAAAGCTGATAATAGCTTTCCGAAAAATCCTTTTATCTAATTTCTATACTCCCTTTAGTTATTAATCGATTAAATGCCAGGAATTTCTTTAACGAAAAGGAAAAAAACTGTAAAATATTTACACTTTTCTTTTCGGGAATCAAGCTTTTAATTGAAAAAAAGTAAAAATATTTTTGTTTTTTTTCAAATAGCCGTATTTAGCTCTAAAACTCCACTACTTTACGCTTGATAAATTGATTTTGTTCTCATATTTTAACTAATAGATTGTTATTTCTTTTTGTTTCTTTTCCGGATAGACAGTTATGGATAAAAAAATTACGATAGCAGACTTGCTGGATGACAGGCAACAAAATCGCAAGATTGCTGCGGTCAGTTGCTACGATTATACCACAGCCCAGCTCATCTCGCATACGAATGTACAGATGATATTGGTGGGTGACTCGGCTGCCGAGGTTGTTCTCGGCTTTGATTCGACTCTACCGGCAACAATGGATTTTATGGTCGCAATAACTGCTGCGGTGCGCAGGGGGGCGCCGAATGTATTTCTGGTTGCCGATATGCCGTTTCTCTCTTACCAGATTGGGCAAATCGAGGCAGTGAAAAATGCCGGCCGTTTCGTTGTCGAGGCCGGGGCACAAATGGTAAAAATCGAAGCGACCGGTGCATATCTCAATGTAATTAAAGCAGTTAGCGATGCCGGAATAGCTGTTATGGCTCATATCGGAATAAGGCCGCAGAGCATCGGTAAGATTGGACGATTCAAGGCTGAGGCAACCACGGCTGAGATAGCTGCCGAGATGGTAAGTCTTGCCGAGCAAATGGTAGATAGTGGTGCAGTCTCGCTGCTGATTGAGGGGACCGCTGCAGAGGTGACCGAGATTATCACAAAACGCTGCGAAGTGCCGGTGATTGGCTGCGGTTCCGGGCCGGGTTGCGATGGGCAAATATTGATTGCGCCTGATATTCTTGGCCTGACGCAAGGGCCAAGTCCGAAGTTCGCAAAGAGTTACGGCAATCTGGCCAAAGAGACTATTGAGGCATTTAACGCCTACGCCAAAGAAGTGCAAAGCAGCCAATACCCCGATACAAAGCATAGTTACCATATGAAATCCGGCGAGCTGGAAAGACTCCAGAAATTGCTAAAAGATAAAACGTAGGAAGAAAAGTTCGGTCGGTTTGAGGCCTAAAGCTCGAACCCTGCAATCTCCGTCCCGCAACCGGGACATTTCGAATCTTTAATATTATTGACAGCGATCCTATAGCCAATGCGTTCGATTAACATTCGGCCGCAATTATAACAAAAGGTACTTTCGAATTTCGCCCCCGGCACATTACCAAGATAAATATAATGCAGCCCTGCGGATTGGCCTATCTCGAAAGCCCGCTCCATACTGCTCATAGACGTGGGTACCGAATCCAGATATTTATACTGCGGATGGAACCTGCTGATATGCCACGGGACATCAGGCCCGGCATCTGAAACAATAAAATCGGCAAGTTGTTTCAGCTCATCGTCGGAATCGTTTTCGCCCGGCACCAGCAGGGTGGTAATCTCCAGCCAGATATTCGTCTGTTTCGCGATATAGGTAATCGTATCAAGTACCGGCTGCAACCTTGCCTTGCATAATCTTTTGTAATAATCCTCGCTGAACGCTTTCAGGTCAACGTTAATTCCGTCCAGCCAGTCGCTGACAAAGTCAATCGCCTCGACTGTCTCATAGCCGTTACTGACAAAAACATTGGTCAGACCGCGCTCTTTGCCTAATCGGCCGCAATCGTTACACAGTTCCATAAAAACCGTCGGCTCGGTATAAGTATAAGCAATACTCTTGCACCTGTTGCGTACTGCTCCTTCGACAATTTGCTCCGGTGTTATCGGTTCTCCATTGATACGTCCTCTATCAATCGCCGCCTGGCTTATCTGCCAGTTCTGGCAAAACTCGCAGCGAAAATTACAGCCCATCGTAGCAACTGAGAAACTCCGCGTACCAGGCTGAAAATGAAACAACGGCTTTTTCTCGATTGGGTCCGGATTGGCTGAGCAGACCTTATCGTAAGTTAGCGCGTACAGCACGCCATCGATATTCTTGCGCACGCAGCACCGGCCTAATTTGCCATCATCAATCTCGCACCGATGGTTGCACAGCCTGCACCGAACCTTCTTATCTTCAGCGGAGTCCCAGAGTACAGCCTTCTTGAGATTTTCCATTTCCATTGTAAATTTTTCTAATAAATGAGTTTTATTTCTACAGCTTAATATACATAATAGATAAAGTGAAATCAATAAATATGCCAACTCTGTAATGTTTCAGTTGTATAAAGGAGGTATCGGCTTATGGCAATTCGTGTAAAACTGGACGATATAATCGAAGGTCTGGAGTTACAGTCGGATGGGAGGTATGCCTTTCTGGACAAGAGTACCGGAGAAGTGGTATCTATTAGTGATGAAGAAATGCAGGCCGCTGAAGACGATGAGCCAATCGAAGATTTCCCGGATTGGCAGCAGGACCTAGTCAGAATCGCTAAAGAAATAGTAGATGAGACAAGAGATTACATTGACTTGCCCACAAAATTCGACATCGATGAATACCGCATAATGGAGAAATTTTGCCTGTCCCTTAATGATTCTGAAATGAGTGACACTCTTTATAGCTCAATAAAAGGCAGTGGTGCCTTTCGGCGTTTCAAAGATGCTATAAACGAATATGACATTGCCGACGACTGGTACAAGTACCGCAACGATGCGCTAAAGGAAATCGCTATCGAATGGTGCCGGGAAAACGATATTGAGTTTGAAGATAAGTAGCATCAAGGACTTTTGCTCGGTGGTGAAAGTTTTGCACGAATCTAACATTTGATCCTACGTTTTCAAGCAGAATTATTTCGATATTTATTTCGCCAGTAACTATGGAGCCCGTTATTTTTCACCACAGCGTCGCTTGGGACATGTTTTACCACTAAGAAAATACTAATCAAATCAACACCACATACCAAACAGTTTAGATAGGATACAGCGACAATTATGACAGCTATATCCGGCCTGATAAAGCTGCTGAGTAATGGCGTTATCGATAGAACAACAAACGGGCAGGAAGCGATTAACACATATCGCTTTTTCGAAAGAATCCCATCATAGTGCACATATGGAATAAATATCTTTGGCCAGAATCCAACGATCGATTTCTCGTTTAGCCCAAAGCCGGGAAAACACAACAGATGCAATAGCTCATGAATAGGAACAACTACCAGTATTATAGCTAAGGCGATTGGAGCGTTTTTGATATTTGACAGCGGCGATACATCTACGCCAGCAAGCCAAAATGCCAATTGAAACAAGATGGCTATTAAAACCACTACCGGAATTGCTAATAGTTCTATCTTGATGAAACTTGGTTCACGTACAGCTATCCATCCTTCGTCTTCCAGGTCGGACTGTGAATTCTCCGGCATTGGTCCAAGCATAAACCTCATTTTAAAACCTTATATGCCCCGGCTATCACCTTGATTGGATGGCCGACCACGCAATCGCTTATGTGCTCTATTTGCATTTTGCAGGCGGCGCATTCGGTCAATACATTTTTAGTTGGCGATTTTTCCAGCGCTTCCTTTAAGCTCTCAGATATCTGAGAGGAAAGTTCGTAATTTTTCTTTTGCATACCGAATGTCCCTGCCAGGCCGCAGCAGCCGGCCGCTAGGTCAACGACATTCACACTGCAATGCTCCTGCAAAAGCCTTATACTCGCCCCCTCATCGCCTACAGCGCATAAATGGCAGGGCAAGTGATACACAAACTGGGCCGTTGTGTCATTGCAAGGAGCGTTCTCCTTATTGTCATTGCGAGGAGCGTAGCGACGAAGCAATCTCAATTTTCCCGATTCATCTATAGCTTTCAACTTATTCTGCTTGAACAGACCAAAGAGATAATTCATCAATTCGTAGGTATTTTCAGAAACAAGCTCAGCATCCGGCCCGGCGACAAAATGCCGCAGCTCCTGCTTCAAACAAAGTGCGGCACTGGGTTCGGAACAAATTATCTTGTAACCATCGCGCACCGCCTTGGCTAAATGTTTTACACTGTATATCAAGTCCTTACGGGCGGTCTTGAAGTCGCCATAAACAATCGCCGGCAGGGGGGCAGGCAACTGCTTAGGCAAAATCACCTCGATTTCGTTTGCTCGCAGAACATCCAAAACGGCAAAGCCCAATTCGTGGTCGTTGTAATTTGCATACGTATCCACAAAATATGCCACTTTATCAATTGGTTTATCTATCGGCTCACTGGCAGCTAAATATTTACGTCCCGCCTTTATGAAGGACCTGTGCCTGAACTTAGGCATACTTCTTCGCTTATCCATACCCGTAAATTTTTCCAGTAACCAATTGAATACCGGCAGCCGCATCACAAAATTCGATACAGGCGAAAAAATACTGCCTAAAATACTCAGGTAGCGATTATGACTGAGAACCAGCTCTGTCCGCCGAAGGCCCCTGCGTTTGACGTACTGGGCCCTAACTGCTGTCATCAGTTCGGAAACATCAACTCCAGACGGGCATTGCATCAGGCAGGCCTTGCAATTAACGCACAAATCCAGAAACTTTCTAAACTCCGGCGATTCAAAATCTTGTTCGTCTAACTGTCCTGTCGCCCACAAATGCAGTATATTAATCTTTGCCCGCGAGCTGCCCAATTCCTCGCCCATCGCCCGGAACACCGGACACATCCGCAAATCCGGCTCGCAGCTTCGGCAAAGACCACATCCGTAACACTGCTCGAGTTTGGCGGCAAGCTCATCTTTTTCAAAAAGCAAATCCGTTTTAACTCTTTCCGGCAAAACCTTATATTCAGCTCTTAAGTTCTTGACCATAACATCAGCATCGGGATTGATTATCTTGCCCGGATTCATCAGGCCGTCAGGGTCGAATATGTTCTTGATTTTACACAGTAATTCATAATACTCATTGCCGTATTGCCCTCGCACAAAGGCAGCTCTTATCAGGCCCTCTGCGTGTTCGCCGCTGATTGAACCGCCTAACGACCAGGCAAGCGAAAAAGCGTCATTTGCAATCGCCCGCATCTTTTCTACTTCAGCCGGGTCACTCAAATCCAAATACGGCCGCACGTGCAGCAGGCCATCACCGGCGTGACCATAAAAACACATCTCGATGTCATAACGCTTTCCGATTTCCTGCAGTCCCGAAATATACTCCACCAGCCGGGTGTTCTCAACAGAGGTATCTTCTATAAATTCAGTCGGATGTTTATTACCCCTTTTCCTGTGAACCAACGGCCCTGCGTCATTGCGCGACTTCCACAACCGCTCCTGTGCCTTCGGCTCCAAAAAAATAGTTCGCCCGCTTGCTGTGGCTCCGAGAAGCCGATCGGTTTTTTCTATTTTTTCTTTCACCTGCTCCTGTGTTTGTCCGGTATGCTCGACCAAAAGAACGGCAGCCGCACCGGCGGGTAAAACATCACGATATTCCGGCAAGGCCTCAAATGCCATGTCGATCAAGTTCTTATCCATCAGCTCGCATGCCGAGGCGCCGTTATCAACTATAATCGGCACCGCCTGTGCCATTTTCTCAAAACAGTCAAACTCAAGCTGCAGCAGACCTTTCGCCGCCGGTATCTCGACGGTCCTGAGCGTAATCTTTGTAAAAATAGCCAACGTCCCTTCAGAACCTGCCAATAATCGGGCCAAATCTATCCTGCCGTTATGGCAAATCCCTGCAATGTTATAGCCGCTTCGGTTGCGCCTGGATTTAGGTTGTGCTTTATTGATAACCGCTTCTTTATCCGAGAGGACGGACAGACACTCACTCGCTATCCAGGCGACCCTGTCGTCCGTTGCCTGTTCCGGGTCAAAGTCATTTTTGAATTCAACCGCGCTGCCGTCAGCCAGGACCGCTTCGATGCTTTCCACGTAGTCGGCGACAAAACCGTATTCAAGCGAATGGGCACCGGTTGAATTATTGGCAACGCACCCGCCTATTACCGCCCGATTGGCGCTCGACGGGTCAGGCCCGATTTTCCTACCGAACTCTGCCAGGCATTTATTCAAATCGTCCAGTACAACCCCCGTCTCGCAAACTACAGTCTTGCCTCCGTTTCTGACATCAATAATCTTGTTCATATATCGGGTCATATCGAAGACTATACCGCTGCACAGCGACTCTCCCGCCAGCCCGGTGCCTGCTCCGCGGGCAACAATTGGTATGTCTTGGGCGCCGGCATATTTTACAGCGGCAGCCACGTCGCCTCTGTCATGCGGAGCAATAACGCACGCTGGAATTATCCTGTAAATGCTCGCATCGGTGCTGTACGCAGCCCTGTGCAGTATATCAGCAAAAACATCTCCCCGCACAACTTTAGCCAAATCGGATGCAATCTGTTCCGCACTGGCGTTCATCACTTCTTTTATGTTCTTAGGCACTTGTGTTCTTCCTGACTATTACTCGAAATCACGAGGCAGGAACTGGGCTTGGGATATGGTTCCGCTCATCCGCAGGACTGCAAGGTCGTCTTCGCTGACCTGTCCTTCGATGAACTGCTGAACAACAGGATGGGGATGGTTACGAATATGGTCGGTATCGCCGTCGGCAATAATTTTGCCGTTATGCAGCATAACTATACGGTCAGCTATTTTGTAGGCGCTTTTCATATCGTGAGTAACAACAATGGATGTTACACCAAGCTCTTTTTGCAACTTCCGTACAAGCTCGTTGATGACATCCGAACGAATAGGATCCAGTCCCGTAGTCGGCTCATCATATAAAATTATCTCCGGATTTAGCGCAATTGCCCTTGCCAGAGCCACCCTCTTGCGCTGGCCCCCGGAAAGATTCGCCGGATAAAATTGTTGAAAACCATCAAGGCCGACCATTGCTAATTTGGCCTTTACAAGCTCTTCGATCTCTCTCCAATTGGTTATCTTACAGTGCTGTCTTATCGGAAATATTATATTTTCAGTAACGCTGAGACTGTCAAACAACGCCCCTCCCTGGAAAAGAAAACCGTAATGGGTGCGTATTTTATTTAATTCATTTTCATTCAGATTGTCGATTCGCCGGTCCTTAAAATAAACCTCGCCGGAGTTCGGCCTCAATAAAACTATCAAATGTTTTATTAAAACAGTTTTGCCGCATCCGCTCGGGCCAATCACAACGGTCGTCTTGCCTTTCTCAATTGTCAGAGAAATATTATCCAGAACGACATTGCTGCCGAACATTTTAGTAAGGTTCTTAACCTCAAGCACGCCGTTGGAGCTTGTCTCCTTATCGAAATTATTTTTGTACTTCGTTTTCACTTGCTGTTCTATTCTATTCGCTGCCTGCCCCCGCTTGTTGCCGGCGGGGGAACCTTGTCATTAAACCAGGCTTTTAAGCGGCCAAAACGTATTGTAAATCGCTTTGAAAATCACCGCCAGTGCAAAATCCAGTGCTAATATAGAAATAAAGCTGGCAACAAATGCTTCCGTGCACGCCCGTCCTACGCCCTGAGCACCTTCCTTGCAGGTAAAGCCCTTATAACAGCTAATAGCTGCAATCGCTACACCAAAGAAAACACCTTTTATTACTCCGATAGATACGTCCCACAGCTCTACGCCGGAGGCGCTAAAGTTCCAATACGCCCGACTGTTAATCCCCAATTGAACAACGGCTACAAAATATCCGCCAATGATACCCATCAAATCCGCATAGATAATTAAAACCGGCGTAAGCAGCAGGCATGCCAAAATCCGCGGTGCAACCAGATGTCGTATCGGATCCGTCCCCATACTCCTGACCGCGTCAATTTGCTCGGTCACGTTCATCGTTCCCAGCTCAGCGGTCAAAGCTCCCCCGATACGCCCAGCCAACATAACCGCCGCAAGCACAGGCCCTAATTCTTTCACAACTGAAATATTAATCAGAACGCCTAAGTGCTCTTCCAGCCCCATACCCGCAAGCTGGTCGTAGGCTTGAACCGCCAATGTCATTCCCACAAACGCACCCGTTATCATTACAACCGGGACACTGTGAACACCGATGATATTCATTTGTGTCCATATCAACGGATACGTGCGATGGCTCAGACAGCTCCGCAAAGACACAATCATCGATTGCCAGACAAACCTTCCGAACCGCCCCATATTGCTTACGCCACCTATTGTTTTAGCACCTATTATGCCAATCATGGTATTTTACTCCAAAGCCACTTCTCACAACCAATTCCACTCCCGCTGCGGCTCGGGCCTTCCGTGCCGCGGGTTCCGCCCAGACCGGTGCCGGGACGAGAACTTATCCTTAATAGTAAATTGTCAACAGTTGATAATCAATTGTCAATTAAAAAAAGGGCCCATACCCAATTAGTATAGGCCCTTAATTGCCAACCGTACCTCCATATCTTGCTTCGCTTGCCCCCGCGTCTTTCGACACGGGTCGTGGCGGTGGGCAAGAAGCAATGGGGGCCAGGCAAATCTCGACTTACGGTGCCGGAGGATACAGTCGAATATCATCGAAGTACATTGTACCTGAACCACCAGCCTGCGGATTGTTCTTATCACCTAAACCAAGGGAAATCGTATTGACGTTGGTAAGGTTCACGCCCTGGTCGGCAAATGCTTGCAGGGGAATATTCCATTCTGTCCAGCCGCCTGTCTGTGCTGCATCAGGATTATCATGAGAGACCACCGCGTTGCCATTGAGAGCAACATACAACGTCTCAGCAGCGTTAGTCGAGCTGCCCCTTAACCAAATCGTCAGCGTATCGACACCTTTCTCGGTCCAGTCACGCGGATAAGTCAATGTCAATGTCGCCTCAGAGTACCCAACGCTGTTGTCGTAGTAGAGCGGCATCGACTGGTTGCCTCCGTGAACGATAGTTTGCTCGGCAAAAGGAGGATTCTCATAACCAACTAAAGAACCGTTTGTCGGGATACCATATCCGTCTATCCACACGTTAAATATCCTGTTGCTCTCGGGGTCATCGGGGTCAAGGTCGTTGTAGGCCTCGAAATCGTCCACGATAAGGAAGTTGGCCGTGGTAAAGCTCCAGACAAGTCCCATCCACGGGCTGTCGGTATTGGCGTTATTGACCTCATCAATACGCCAATAGTAGGTGGCATTCCACTCAAGCTTGCCGGGATCAAAGGTCTCTGAGCCAAGGTCGCTGGTGCCTTTATACTCCGGCGAACTGCTATCGGCATTGCGTACGGCGACTTTATCTGTGCCAAAGTATATTTGATGCGAAGCTGCAAAAACACTCGGTGTCCAGGTAAGAATCTGTGTCTGTTTTACATCCACAGCGCCGTTCACTGGGTTCAGACTTGCGACGGCACCCTCGGCAGAAAAGCTCCAGACCTCGCCTTTATAAGTGTCGATAACATCAAACTCATCGACCCGCCAGTAATAAGTCTTACCCATTTCAAGTGGGCCCGGTGAATACGTCAAAGTCCCCTGAGGAAGCCCGCCAGCGGCGGTTTCCACCTCGTCATAATTATCGCCGAAGTACACGTAGTGCAATTTCGAACCGAAGCCTGCCGTCCAGCTAAGTCTCACATCCACGTCAACAAGCTCGGTGCCGTCTGCCGGTTCGGGTAAATAGGAGGTCTTGGGTGGCACGGTAAAGCTCCAGACCTTTCCTGTCCAGGGACTATTCGGCTCAGCTTCGTTGACCTCATCGATTCGCCAGTAGTATGTCGTGCCCGGAACCAGACCATCCGGATAAGGAAATCCGGGGAAGCCGATGATATAATCCGTCGCGGCCTGGTTGCCTCTGAATGTATCGCCGGTGCCGTTGGTTACATCGTCTAAATTCTCGCCTAAGTAAACATCGTGCGAGACAGCGTAATCTCCCGCTCGCC
>SMTZ1_10006512_pt1 | contig 11735 bp, 12 predicted proteins | sample DeeMarSWOR136_30_FD_25667 | JGI IMG/M metagenome (IMG submission 25667) | reverse complement strand
ATAAATTTACCAATTAGAGTTCCTCTTGTTCCATCTATTCTCAATGTTCTTCCCTCGTTTTCACTGAAACCATGAACAGTTAAATTAGCAGTAACTCCATTCTCGAATTCAATACTAACAATCTGGTGATCAACTACATCATTATCACAATAATATACACACCTACCATATGGACTTTCCTGTAATATTTTCATTTTAGCTTTATCAGAATAATCTTCAGGATATCCATAATACAATGGTTCAACAGGCCAATCCTTATAATGTCTTAACTGCTTTAATTGAGGGATTAAGAAAGTAAAGAATTTAAATAACTTCAAATGGTTTCTTCTTAAATTTCCAAAAAATTTTAACAATTTACTACCACTTTTTTCCATTATTTGTAATATTGGCTCAATATCTATATAAATTCTGGGAGCATAATATAGACATGTATTTTTTGCCTTACAACCACTTAGACAATATTTAGTTGCTCCTTTTGGAGCATTTTCGGGCTTGAAATGAAAAAGGTTTCCAAAAGAACTAATCTTTTTGGGCTTTACACCAACTATCCAAAATAATAAATCTAAATCATGGCAACATTTCGCTAATATCATTGGAGAGGCTAAATCTATACATCTCCAGTTTCCTCGTACGAAACTATGAGCCATATGATACCAACTAACATTCTCTCTATGGGTGATGTTGACTATTTCTCCAAGAGATCCTTCCTGAATTGTTTTATATATAGTAGAAAAGAACTTTGTATATCTTAAAACATGAGCAATACCTAAAATTCTATTAGTTTGTTCTGCTTTTTTAAAAATTCTTACACATCCTTCTAAAGTGTGTGCCATTGGTTTTTCTAATAAAATATCGTAATCTTTTTCTAAAGCTTGTATTGTTGGCCCTATATGCATTTGATCTTGAGTACAAATAAATGCTACATCAGCTAATTTTTCTTCCATTAACAGTTCTTCCCAACTTTTATAACATTGTTCAGGTGGAATTTTATGTAATTTAGCAAATTTATCACACCGTAATTTATTTGGCTCTGCTATGGCAACAAACTTTAATTTATCAGGATTCTTTAAAGCATAATGACCATAAACAGTCATTCCTCGATTTCCAGCTCCAATTAATATAGCTCTAATGGGAATATTCATTTTTATCAATTAAGAACTTAATTAAACCTTTACTTCTCAGAGGAATAACTTTCAAAATAAACATCTAATATTATTTTTCAATATTAGGCAAGCTTTCAATATCATCAATATTTTCACGATAATTAAAAACACTTTTTGCAATTTCTCCCAAATAAGTAATAGGATTCATGGTTTTTCCACATTTGCTGCATTTATAATCAAGCATCCCTTCAATAGAAATCATCGTTCCATTTTCACAATAAGCACATTGCTCAAAAGACCATCTATCAATTACTTTTAAAACTTCTTCAATAAATTTTTCTTCGAGTGATGTTGTCATGATGATTCACTTTTTAATAATTATATAATATAGTTAATTATTTTTATTTTTATTGAAGCTCTTTATCTGGCAATTGATAAACTGTTAAAGTAAATTATTTATTTTTTAATACTCGTGGAATAACACCTTCAATTAATAAACGATCAAGCAAAATTATTGCTGTAATAGCTTCAATTACAGGAATTACTCTTGGTACTATACAAGGATCATGTCTACCAGAAAATGCAATTTCTACATTTTCCATTGTATTAATATTTACAGTTTTTTGAGGAATGCCAATAGAAGCTGTTGGTTTTATCGCAACTGTGAATTCAATAGGCATTCCTGTTGATATCCCTCCAATTATTCCACCAGAATCATTTTTTATAGTCATGATCTTCCCATTTTTAAAAACCCAAGGATCATTGTGTTCTGAGCCTTTCATTTTAGCGGCTTTAAATCCTGCCCCAAACTCAATTCCTTTTATTGCAGGAATTGAGAAAATTGCTTTGCTTATTAAAGATTCAATACTATTAAAAATCGGCCCTCCTATTCCTTCGGCAAAATTCTTAACGATACACTTTACAGTTCCCCCAATAGAATCTTTTTCTCTTTTAACTTCTTCTACTAATTTCTCCATTAAATTTGATTTTACTGGATTTAATGCTCTTATTTGAGATTTAATTCTTAAAGACAATAAAGTATGATAATCATATATACTGTAATCTTCGTCATCAGTAATATTGCCAATACTTTTTGTATATGCAAATACAGATATTTTATTCTTCTTTAATAATTGTTTAGCAATTGCTCCTGCTATAATAAAACCCGCAGTAATTCTCCCAGAAAATCGTCCAGATCCTCTATAGTCAGAAAAACCTCCATATTTCTTTAATACTGGATAATCAACATGAGAAGGTCGCAAAAAATCCTTATATCTTTCATATATGGAAGAATCTACATCCTTGTTTTTAATTATTAAACAAATAGGTGATCCTGAAGTTTTGTCATTATAAACTCCTGATAATAATTCGACCTTATCTTCTTCACAACGAGGTGATGTGAATTTAGATTGACCAGGTCTTCTTAAATCTATTTCTTTTTGGATGAAATTTAAATTAAAATCAAGACCTGCTGGAACACCATCAATTATTATTCCAATAAGATCCCCATGACTTTCTCCAAATGAAGTAATTTTGAAGATAGTCCCTAATGAATTATCCAAAATAATCACCTCTTTTTAAGAATCATAAAACAATGATTTTCATTTTTATTTAATTAATATTATATCAAGTACCTTCTATTTATTATTTAATGGATCTTAAAATAAATCCAATAATAAATAGCTTAAATGGAGAAATAATTGCTCCAGGGTCTAAAAGTTATTCTCATAGGGCATTCATCGCAGCTAGCCTTGCTGAAGGGATTTCGATTATTAAAAAACCTATAGATACAGGAGATGTAGGTATAACTATAGATATTTTAAGATCTTTGGGTGTAAAAATTATAAAAATAGATGAGAATTCTTATATTGTTGAACATACGAGTGAATCATTTAAATCAATAAAAAAAGTTCTTGATTGTAAAAATTCTGGAACAACAATAAGAATTTTTAGTGCTTTAGGGTTATTAATTAAAGACGGAGTAATATTAGCAGGAGAATTCTTAAAAAGAAAACGACCAATACTGCCATTATTAGAAGCGCTCAGCTTTTTAGGTGGAAAATATAGGTTGTCAGAAGAGGGAGTCCATGTAAAACGTACTAAAAATCTTTGCAATAAGGTAAAAATCCCCGGCGATATTTCATCTCAATTTATTACAGCTTTATTAATAGTATGTCCTTTATTAAAATGTAAAAATGCTGATTATATTGAAATAGAATTAACATCTCCGTTAGTTTCTGTTCCTTATACTAAAATTACTATAGACGTGTTAAATTCATTTGGAATATATATTCAAGAAGATTACGTAAAAGGTAAATTTTATATTACTAATGATCAGCAATATAGACCACAATCATACAAAATTCCAGGAGATTTCTCTTCCTCTTCCTTTATTATAGTGGCTGCTGTCTTATCAAGAAAACCTTCTAAAGTTATAATTAAAAATTTAAATACTCAAAATTTTCAAGGAGATAAAAAAATAATTGAAATTTTAACTAAAATGGGGGCAAATATCCAATTTGATGAATTGAGAGAATGTATCTCCATAAATGGCAATCTAAATAAATTCAAATTAAAAGGTTTAGATATCGATTGTCGAGATATACCAGACTTGTTTCCAATTTTATCAATACTTGGAGCTTTTGCTGAAGGTAAAACTACATTATATAATGCCTCCCACCTTAGAAATAAAGAGAGTGACAGAATATCTATTATGGCAAGAGAGTTGACAAAGATGGGAGTTAAGATTGATGAAAAATCTGATAAATTAACTATTTTTCATAGTGATAAAATAAAAGGAATTAAAATAAGTCATGAGAATGATCATAGGATCGCTATGGCGTGTTGTATTGCTGCTTTATATGCCAATTCAAGTTCTTTAATTGAAAATGTTCAAATTATAGGAGATTCTTACCCGTCTTTTCTAGATGATTTGAAAAATTTAGGTGCTCTAATAGAAATAATTTAAAAGATATTAATTCTATCTAAAACTTTTCTGTCTACGAGCACGAGCTTTTTTACCACCAAACTTCTTGGGCTCAGTCCTTCGGGAATCCCCGCTCAATAATGAATCATCATATTCTCTAAAACTACGTTCAATTGTTTTTGTACCAATAAATTTATGAATAGATTTTGCTATTGCCATTCGTATGGCATCAGTTTGCCCCATTATACCCCCTCCTTTAACACTAACTTTAATATCACATTTTTCGAGCTTTGGATGATTGGCTATTTCTAAAACTTCTTGGATTCTCATTCGAGACATTTCAGGTTCATATAATTGTAAAGGAGTGTTATTAATTTTTATTTGACCTTTAGCAGGATGTTTTAGAACAGCTCTAGCAATTGCAGCTTTTCTTTTTCCGGATGCTTGTATCATTTTCATAGACATATGTATCAAACCTCACTTTCTTTTTTGTTCCATCCTATACGTACACAAAGATTCTCCAAAGTTATATATCTATTATAATAGAAAAGACGATTTTTTTCTGCATTGGATATTTCTGTAGGGATTAATTTTTGATATCTAATCTTAAATCGTTCAGGAATGTCAGAAATATAAATATGAACTCTTTTTAAAGCTTCTTTTCCTCTAATTTTTTTTCTAGGAAGCATTTGTTTTATAACTCTTCTCATAAATGTGTCTGGTCGTCTTTCATGAAACGGACCTCTACGAGGATTCGTTGCAGTCGAAATTTTTAATTTTGCTAAATATTTCTCATGGATATTTCTTTTATTCCCACTAATTATCGCATCTTTTGCATTAATTACGACTATATACTGTCCTAGTAAAATTTTTTTGGCAATTTGGCTACACAATCGCCCTAATATCTTATCTGTCGCGTCAATTAAACAATATTCAACTAACATTAATGTTCCACACTCTAAATAATGTTTTTTAATAAAAAATCTTTACTCCACTACCTTCCGGGTTTTCTTCTAAAAGTTCTTCAATTGATATTAATTTACTTCCTGAAGACTCTATTTTTTTCTTGGCAGATCTTGAATAATCTAAACAAGCGATTGTAAGTTTATGTTTTAACTCTCCCATTCCTAGAACTTTCCCTGGTACTGCAATAATATCATCAGCTTTAGTTTTTTTATTAATACGGTAAAGATTAGCTATAATTCGATTTGTTTTTGATCCACTTAATTTTTTAGAAATTATTTTCCAAATTTTAATTTTAGTTTTCCATAAATCTCTAATCAGTTTTCTGACGTAAAAGTTACTTGGACCAGAACTTTTATGAGACATATAAGCGCTCTACTCTTAATTTAATTTGTAAAATCTGAATTCTTAAATTTTCGATATTTTAATAAATTTTTGATAATTTGCTATTTTAAATTGAATGTCTCAAGCTTCTCAACAAATTCATCTATAATTTCTAAGAAGATTTCAAAAGTTTTCCTCAAAAGTGTTTTAAAAGATAATACTCCATCGCTTTCAATTAGAAAAAGATATGTGTCCTCTTTCCAACTTACTTTTAATGCCCCTTCTGGACATTCATTTTGACATGAATTACACAGTGAGCAAGTTCTCCAATAATCATCTAATAACTTAGGAGTATTTTTATCTGAAAAATCAAACAATTTCTCTGGGCAGATTCGAGAAACTATACATTTGTCAGGGCATTTACCACATTTTGTATTATTGAATTCAATTTCAGGTAAAAATCTGTAGAAAACATTTGAAACAGCTTGCCATTTAACATGATCCTTTCCAAGGCCAAGTACAGCATATGCTTCCAAAATTAATTTATTATTCTTATCAATCTTCACTATTGGGATATTTGGATCTACAGGAACTATTTTTGGATCATTCGATTTTAAATCCCCTGAACTGACTACTATTGGTGTATTTGTCGTATTAGTAACTTCACATGTTAAAGAAACTTGGCAGAGTGGGCAACCATAACCTCCACAACTACAATCTCGTGGTAATTTATAAGCATCTAAGTCAGTAGTTAAAGGTATCATTGAAATTCGATGAGCTAGAATCTCATCATATAAGGGACTGTCGTTTTTTAGAATAATTACCTCATCTATAGCCATCACGGGGATTTCAGAAAGGATTATTCTTCTTATTGCATTTGCCATTTCAATCGAAATCCCTTCTACAATAAAAACCAATTTCCTCTCTGATTTTTCAAGAACTTTTAAACTCATAACCTTCATTCATTAAGAATTATAATTACCCTAAAATGAATACTTTAAGATAAGTTTTATTATTGCTATCAAAAAACAAGATAAATAATAATTAATAAAATTTTAGATATTCATAAGCTCTATTATTAGATTGAAAGCAATATTTAATTTGTTGGAAATTTTTTCTAAATTCAGAAACTTCAGCTTTAATTTTCTTAGGATCTTTTTTATCAATCAACAATTTTTTGAAAAATTCAGCGAGGTCTACCATTTCACTTTTTCCCATACCAAGACGAGTGATCTCAGAAGTACCCATTCTCAAGCCACCTGGGTTTTGATAGTGTCTACCAGCAGCGATATCGTATGGTAAAAGATTTCGGTTGAGAATAATGTTTGCTTCTTCTAATAATTTTTCTATATCACCACCTAATCCAATAGATTTCTCAAATTCTGTTATATCAACTACGATCTGATGTGATTCAGTAAACCCTTTATGTTCCATCAATACTTTAAATCCTTGTTCATATAAAGCTTCTCCAAGAGCTTTAGCATTATTAATTACATTTTTATGATATTCCACACCAAACTCAAGCATTTCACTTAACGCTATTGCTAATCCTGCTACATTATGTAAATGATGGTTAGAAAGCAAGGCAGGAAATGCACAAGATCTTAAATTATCGACTAAATCCTCTCGATTGGATACTAAAGCTCCATGCTGTGGTCCGGGAAGTGTTTTATGTGTACTCATTGTCATTACATCTGCTCCTTCTCTTAATGGATCCTGAAAATAACCAGAACCTATCAATCCAGCGACATGAGCTGCGTCATATCCAATATATGCTCCAACTTCTTTAGAAATATCAGCCAGTTCTTTGATAGGGTGAGGGAAAAGAAAAACTGAACCTCCAAAAAGAACTAATTCTGGTTCAAAATCTCTAATTATTTTTGCAGAAGCGTCAATATCAAGATTCATTTCATCATTATCAAAAGCCAAATATTCAACATTTATTCCTCTCGTCGTTCCTGCGGTTCCAAATATTTCTCTTCCACTTTTTGCGAATCTTGGACCATGAGATATATGTCCACCACGAACAATTGACATACAACACATTTTTCCATTATTATCTGATGTAAATGCATTATACATTACTAAATTTGCTACTACTCCTGATACTGGGCGTACATCTGCATGAATACATTTAAAATATTCCTTGGCAAGATCCATGCAAATATCTTCAACTTGATCAATATACCGACATCCAGCATAAACTCTTGCACCCGACCATCCTTCAGCATAACGATGAGAAAAATCACTTGCACATGCCTCATCGACAGCTGGACTAGTAATATTTTCTGAAGCAATAAGAGGGATAGCGTTTTGAAACCATTCATTATGTTCTATTAAAAGGCTTCGGATTTCAGCAATATTTTTTTTCACTTTTAATCAATTCTTTCATTTTATTTTGAAGGTTATTAAAATATTAACTTTACAATTTTTTTAAATCTTGTGTAGGAAATCTCATTGTAATGAATAATATCGGATAAGAGATTATAAAAATTTAACGAAAATTGCCCAAGATTGATAGAGGTTTTGTTTATTTATAAATATGGGAAAAAGATTTATTTATAGTTCCAAACCTTAATGGCATAATATTTAAAAATAATTTATTTCTAAGTAGAAATGAAACTTAAAAATTTATCTCTTAGATTTTTCCAAAATAAGTCGAGCCTCAAATAAATTTAATTTCTTACCAGCTTTTTGTTTTTCTAAAGCTAAAGCAAGCTTATCTTGCTTAATTTTTTCAATCATTTCTTGTTTTTTATTTACTTCCTCAATTTTTAGATTTAATTTCCTGTTTTGTCTATAAGGTTTTCTCCCTCTAGTTAACTTTTTCTTTTGATTCATTAATTTAAGATATTGCTCATGATATTGATCGGCTTTCTTCTTATTATCTATTAGATCCTCTTCCATAACTTTCTTTTTTTCTCTTAAATAATCTACTTTTTGATAGACTTCTAACATTTTGGCATGGTTTTCTTGAGATTTATTTGACCATTTGTTTAATTGTTCATAAATTTTATTAAGATTTATCTTAACAATTTCAAGCTTTCTTTCAATTCTAAAAAGATCATTGCTACCTTGTTCTAATAACAATTTTTGCTTCATTTCAGCTAAATTTTTAATTTTATCAACGATTGCATTTTCTTCTATAATATCAAGATTTTCTATTTCAATTCTTCTTTCAAGATTCTCAATCTTGCGTTCGATCTGCTTAATTGATAAAAATTTGTTAGAACTTTTATTATCACTTATTTTTTTTTGAAGAGACTTCTTTTCTTCAATAAAATTGTCTTGAAGGGATTTGTATTCTATTTTTTTCTTTTTTAATTTTTTAACTTTATTATTCCAATAATCTCTCTTTTTCTTATACTTTTCTTTAGCGATCTTCAAAGTATTGCTAATTTCTGTTTCTAATTCTTGCAAATCATTGATATAATTTTTAGTTTTTTCATTTAATTCATCTCTTTTCCGTCTTAAATCGTCTATCTGAAGTTGGAGCGTCCTAAATGGTGTTCGAGAATTATAGGAAAGATTAGAATTATCTTTACTCATACATCAATTCATTAAAGAGTATATATAAAACAGAATTATTAAAGGTGTTAAGTATGACAATTATCTAAAAAATATAAAATTTAGTAAATCTTGGTTGTTAATAAATGATAATTTTATTTAATAACAGTAGACTAATTGATAAGGAATTATAGATTTATTAATCATAGTAATAATAAAATAAACTATAAATATGAGTTCTGAGATAATTCAAGAAAATGACTTTATATTTTTAATTCTTGATAATAAGCGCCGATGGTTAGTTCAAGTGAAATCTGGTGACTCCTTTCACACACATAAAGGTATAATTGAGTTTGATGACGTAATTGGTAAGAACTTCGGTTCGGTGATTTTTTCAAAACCATATGAGACTCAAGGTTATAAATTTATTATTCTAAAACCTATGCCATCTGACATTGTTCTTCATATGGGGCGTAAGACTCAAATTATTTATCCCGAAGATGCTGGATTAATTCTATTATATTCAGGTATTGGTCCTGGAAGTGTAGTTATTGAAGCAGGGTGTGGCTCTGGGGCATTATCATGCATTCTGGGAAATTATGTTAAACCAAATGGACATATATTTTCTTATGATCTTAATCAAAAAGCAATTAAAAGAGCAAAAAAGAATATTATCAAAGCACATTTAGAAAATATAGTTACGATTAAATTCGGAGATATTTTGAAAGATGAATTTAACCACAAAAATGTAGATGCGATTGTTTTAGATTTAGCTAATCCTTGGGAAGCAATTGAGAAAGTAAAAAGCTATTTAAAATTAAGTGGAGTCTTAGTATCATTTTCACCAACAATTGAACAAGTAAAAAAAACCACCTTTGCTTTAAAAGATAAAAATTTTGTCGATGTCAATACCTATGAGTTAATTAAAAGAAAATTACAAGTTAAAGAGAATGCTACGCGACCAGAAGTAAGAATGATTGGACATACAGGATATTTAACATTTGGACGAAAAATTATAGACATTAAAAATCCTTATAGAGAACAAAAGCCAAAAATAAAAGAATATATTAATATGAATAATATGCCTTTGCGAGGTTGATATTTTATGGAAATCAATTATGAAGATTTCTTAAAAATTGATCTTAGAGTAGGGATAGTTAAAAGCTGTGAGAGAATTCAGAAATCGAAAAATCTCTATAAAATGAAGGTAGATTGTGGAGAAAAGAATCTAAGGCAGATTGTATCTGGAATTTCTAAATTTTACTCAATAGAAGATTTGATTAATAGGAAAATCATAATATTAATGAACTTAAAATCTAGAAAAATTATGGGTATAGAAAGTCAAGGAATGCTTTTAGCAGCAGATTTGAATAACGAACCTTTTTTACTTATGGTAGATGAGAGAAAACCAATTCCACCAGGAATTAAAATAAAATAATTAAAAACCTTTTAGTTGAGCTCCCACTTTAAACTCTTTCTTTTTCTTAAATCTCTCAGTTTTGAAAAAATGCTTCTTTTTTTCAGGTAAAATCTCTAAATATTTTCTTAATATATCCTCAAGATAATCTCGTGTTGGCTTACTACTTGTGATCTTACTTGGTTCAGATAGATATTCCAATATTTCCTTATCTTTAGCATCTGAAGATAAGCCTAAATTTTTAATAGGAATATGAACAGAATGTAAAAACCATCCTGATGTTTTTTCTTCATGAGCAATTACTTTTAATATATTTGCATCTTCCTTTTTAATCTTAATATCAAGAATTTTTTTCCCAGGTCTAATTATTATGGTGACATATTCTGGAATTTGGTTTTTAGGATTGTGTATCTTTTTCAATAATTCCTTTAATCTTTCACTCATGGTAAATTCTTTAATTTGAAAAATCGTTTCTATTAAAAAGAATAAATTAAAATTCAAAATAAAATTTATTATTTAGTGAATTGAAATCGATTTAAAAAAATAGAGGATAACAATTTGAACTCTTGTGAGACGCTCGATCTAATTAGACATCATTTTAAGAAGAAAATATGTATACTTGGTGGAACAGAAAAATATAAAGATGAATTTCAAAAAAAAATAAGTTCAAATTGCTTACCAATTGAGAATAAGCAAAATATCGGTGTTAATATTAGTAGAATTGATTATTTATATGAAAAAGCCAATAAATTTGAATTTTTACTATGGAACATTGATTGTGGACAACAAAGAGCATTCTTGCGAACTATTTTTTATAATGGAGCTGAAGCAATTATTATTTTTATATCTGAAATGAAAATAAATCAAATTATTCAATATTTCAATGAAGTTCACCAAAAACTTAATCCGGCTACAATAATTTTTTGTGTGATACTTGAGAATTTAACTACAGAAGAAATAATGAAAATTTATTTTGAAAATGAAGGTTTTTATTCAATTTTAGAAAATAATAGCATAAAAATTGAGGAAATAACAGACCCATTTAAGATTTTAAATCAAATCTGTTCCACTTTTATTAAAAAAACCATGAATAAAGAAATTGAAACCAATTATATTATTGATATCATCCCATTGAATTTACTTTTGGAAAATAATAATATTTCTGATACTTGTGGCGATTATTTTGAACCAGAAACCAATCATTTTTACATAAATAAGGCAATAAATACAGAATTATTAATCAGATATATATTAAAATTAAATTTAGATGTAGAATTGGAAGCAGTGAATTGGATTAGAGTAATAAATGAGAAATTTGGGATTTTTTCAATATTTTTGAAAAATGGCAATGTCTATTTTGTTCCAAAAGGTTGTATAAGCTGTAAATTTAAAAATTGTGAAAAGAAAAAAAAAGCTCCATTTTTCATATGTATTGAAGCAGAAACAGATGGATCCGTCGGATGGACTAATATTAATGGATTTAGTCAAAATGAAC
>SMTZ1_10006506_pt1 | contig 11739 bp, 7 predicted proteins | sample DeeMarSWOR136_30_FD_25667 | JGI IMG/M metagenome (IMG submission 25667) | reverse complement strand
CTCCGAGTTAATCTTTCTAACTCGTTTTTTGATAATTTTCTGGGATCAACACATACCCCTCCTTTTGCCCCCCCTAGAGGTAGACATAATAGGCTACATTTCCAGGTCATCCAGGTAGCTAATGCTTTAACTTCATCAAGATTGACATTTGGAGCAAATCTAATGCCTCCTTTACCAGGACCACGAACAGTTGAATGCTGTACCCTGTAACCCTCAAATATCTCAAGAGATCCATCATCCATTTTGATTGGAATTGATACGATTAAGGAACGCTCTACTCTTTTGAGGTATTTCTTAATACTATCATTTAAATCCATCTCTTTGGCAACGATATCAATTTGTTTCTTTGCCATTTCGAACGGATTTGTTTCTGGGATTACTTCCTTTTCTTCTTTTCCATAAACTTCAATTTCATCTGGAGAAATTAAAGTCTCTGGATAAATGAATTTCATCTGGTCTTTTTTTTTATTTTCTAACATTTCCGAATAAAATTCAGTTTTGAGTTTTTCTTTTAAATTCAATAGAAGATATCTCTTCATTTTAAGTATGTCATTTAACATTTATAAATGTGTCGAATGAAATCCTATCATAAATATATCAAAACGAAGTTCATTCGAAAATCCCTAATAGAAGTGAAACCTATTCAACTAAACATATTATACTAAAAGGAATAAAAAAATCATTGAGGTTTGAAATTTAAATATATTATATAAAAATTTTCAGATTAAAAATAAAAAAAATTGATTTTGATTTGGTTTTATTATTTATACTTAATTCAAATTTTTATTCTTTTAGAAATAATCGTCTAAAAATATATTATTTTTTATATTTTTGAGATTATTCTTTACATAGATGGTTTCTAACTCCTTGAAAGCTCCTAATTTGAATTCTTTTAAATTATTCTCAAAAGTTTCTTTTAAATTTTGAAATTCTTCTTTGAATACATCTATGGGATTATTTGGTTTATAAAATTCATTTATTGACGATATCCATTTTCTCTGTTTTAGAAAATTAAGAGCAGGATTAATCTCACTAGGTTCTTTTTTCATTGCAGCACTTAGCATAGATAAATTAGCATTTTCTAAAGAAAGAAGTGTGATATAAGTTTTTGCTTCAAGTTCAGGAATATTAAATAATTTCAAGGCAGAAATAACTTTTCCATTCATATCATTAACTTTTGATTTCTTTCTTAAAGAAGCGTTCTTAATTTGTGAGAGATCTAATTGAGTACTAGAAATTATCTTCTTAGATTTTACTGCATCTTTAAAAATTTTCATACCAAGGTCAGAGCGAATGATAACACTATTCCATGTATTCTCTTCAGAACCAATACTCCCTACAGATATATCTGAATATTCAGCAGTATAATCTCTACAATATTGACAACTTGACCAACCATATTTTTTAATAACCTTAATGGGAATATTCTTCTTATATCCTTCTTTTGTATAGACAATGAAATGACCATGCGAAACATCCATCTTTTTGACATCTTTTATTGGCATTCCAAATTCTTTTAGAATTATATCTTTCATTGAATCATAGCTATAATTTGACGTACAAAAAAGTCCAATTATTAAACTGAATTTACCAAATTCATCTGAAAGTGGAGGAAAAAATTGAAGTTTGCGTACAGTTTGAATTTGACATGGCATGCCTACAAATGCAATCCTTTTTAGTTTGAATTTATTAATAACATCTCTATAAATTGATAATGTAGAGGCTAATGCATATACAGAACCTGTTGCTTCTAATATTTCTTTTGAGCTTCTTGCTATAATAGGTATTGGCATCCAATTTTCATCTTTACTCGTAAGAAGGGCTCCATCAATTAATCCTTTATTAAGAGCATGAATAAGTAGTGAAGTTACAGTTCCTCCATTTTGAGAAAGATTTAAGATAGCCCTATTAGTACTCTTTGCGCTTATAGCTTGCTGATAATGACCAATTAAGGGATCTTTAGTAGTATGCTCAGGGAAAATTTCGTTCTCAAAAAATTTTTCTGGAAAATAAGTTTTTGCACAATATTTGTAACATAAAGAACATTCTGGATCATAATCTAAAAGTAATGGCTCATTTTCATTTATTCCAATGCGGGGACAAATTGACATACAAGTTCCGCATAAAATACAATTCTTTTTGCTAATAACTAAGTCATGCAAATCTTGGAATCCATACTCAGAAATGTCACAATGAAAATAATCCTTAATTATCTCCCTAGGTATCATTTTTTACGATTCACCTTATATAATATTTAAATTATTATTAAATTTAATAATGACAATATCAGAAATACCATATAATATATATTAATTTAGGCATATAAATTATTCATTTTGATATATCAGTATAGAAATAGTTGCATATAATATATTAAATAAGAAAAAAACAAGGATAATATTGTAAAAATGGAGTGTAATTTTAGGATAACTTATTCACAAGATTATTAGTGGAGTTAAGTTAAAAAAGGTTCTATAAAGGATTAAATAGATTTTTTAAAATATTTCTAAAATAAAATAAAAAAAAAAAATTAATGAGAAATTTTTATTTCCTTTCCAAATAGTATATTTTTAGCTTTTTCAAATGCTTCATTATAATCAAAAATTCTTTTTCCCTTAGTAATCGCAGCTTCTTTTAAAATTGAGGCCTCAACATCTGATTTAAGCCTACCGACGGCTAATGCCCCTGTTCCAAATATAGTTGGATAAATTTCTTTATTGTTATCTTTAGGTTTTAATCCCTCAATTCCATAAGGAGGTACTAAATTAATGTCTATTACAATTTTATTTTTTAATTTGTTCATGAGTTCTTTTGATAATACTTGAACTCCAACTGCTGCTAAGGACCATATAATATCTGCATTCTTTATAGTTTCTAATTTTATCTCATCATTAGGTGCAAAAACACCAATAATTTTATTTTCTCCAACTTCTTCGTTTAATTCTTTTACTAGACGTTGTGTAAATTCTTTATTGGATTTTTCCCAGGTTTCTACTAAATACGTCTTACAATTTAATTTTGCAGCAATTATAGCAGCAATTCTTCCAACTGGACCTGCTCCTAAGATAATTACTTTTTTACCTCTTAAATCATCTAAATCATGTTCTCCGGCAACTTCCATCGTTTTCGCTACTACAGAAGAAGCTGTGGTGTGTGAACCACGCGGATCTATTATTACGGGGCATTCAAAGGGGGGTACTAAAGATTCAATAACTTTTTTCGCAATTTTTTCTCCTTCTTTTACATTTGATCCACCAACAAAGAAAGTTGTAGGTGCTTTTGGTTTACGGGAAAAAATTGCATCCTGTACGAGTTTTGGTACTTGATCCGCAGTCATTTTACTAATAGGTATAACTACATCAAAATTTGCATCATAAGCCATATTTATATCGAAAGGAGAAGCATAATCATCAGTATCAAAAAAATAACATATCTTTTCTAATGACTCTTTCTTTTTCACTTTAATTGGAGATAATTCAAGTATACTTTTTCCAATTATATTTTTGATTGAATTAGAATCTGGATTATTTATTATTCTTGCCGACCTTTTAATTTTAATTTCGTCAGTCTCAATGCCTAATTCTTTAGCTAATTTTGTTATTCCTTCAAAGTGTCTTGAATCACAGATAAAGAATGCTATCAAATTTTTTTCTATCAACTGTTTGGCAAATTTTAGAATTCCCATCATCATCCAAGCTTCCCGAACATTATATCTTATTTCATTTTCTTGAAAGTCATATTCTTGCTGTAAATATTCCTTCCATAGAGCCATCCGTTGAAAATCGAAATCATTTTTGAGATTCTTTTTCTCATTATTCTTTTCAGTATCTTCAATTGATTTTATTAATTGTTTTATAAGCACTCGTTGGTCCTCTAAATTTGAGGAAAGATAATTTTCTGCGTTTTCTGAAATATCTACCATTTGATATGGGATACTATTTTCTCTAAATAGTGTTTCTAATGGATCTTCGTTGGATATTGTGTCTTCCCACCGACTGCCTTTCTCTTCAATGGCAAAATCAGGATTATATTTACCTATAAGATTTTCAATCAGATTTAGATATTCTCTTGAAATTAAGTGTAAATTCCATACTAAGTCATGTTTTTTCTGCGCTGTGGGTTCAAACCACCAATCTATTGGAAACTCACTCTCTATTAATACTAATTTTAGACTTTTTTTCTTTAAAGGTTTTAATTCTAAGACTTCCATTAATTATTCCCCTCTTGTTTTATAATTAAATTAGGAATATTGTAAATATTATTCAATTCATATACAATTACTTCTATATGAAGCTCTCTCAATTGTTTTGTTATTTCTGATAGAGTTCTTTCATGAAAAAAATGAATAATAAATAATTCTTCATTTTTATGCAATCTCGCTAAATCCAAAATTTTTTTAACAATCCATTGTGGTCTTGTTTTTGTATCAAGAATGATTTTATCATGATTAACTTCCATTTTAAGAACTTCAATCCAGGATTTTAAATTTAGCCCTTTTAAAGAGTTTTTTTCATCGATATTGCTATATTCCATTAATAACTCTCTAATTTGCTCTTCTTTCTTGTTTATCTCTTCAAAAAGGTATCCATACGCATACTCAGGCATATCTAATAAGTAAAATTCTAAGTTTAGAGCATTTAAAATAATTGAAAGGTTGGAATTTTTGAACTCTTTAAAGTTTTCATTATTTATTTCAACTGTAATAAAAGATATATCACTATTATTTACCAATTCCTTTAGTATATCAATATCATTAAATTTAGTGTTAATTTTAGTTTTATCTATTAAATATATAGTAATATTTTTGTTGTTTATTGGTTTTAATTCTAACACTTCCATTTTAATTCTCCTCGTTTTTCTTTTTTATCAATATATCTCAATATAACTATCATAACCTCATAAGATAAACCCGTTCCATCTTTCTGAGCTATGAGGTTAATTCTAATTATATAATAATCTGATTAGAATTTAAATAGTTTGATAATAAAAATTTTAATTATTTTGACAAATTAATTTTTCAAAATCAATTTTTAATGACTTTTGTTTTCATTGAAAATTTCGAATATTTTATCTTTTTCCAGCAATAATCTTTTTTTAAAAATTTAAATTGAAAATAAAAATTGTCAAATTTTTTGACAAATAAATAATTCCAACATTTCTATTATTATTTGATCTTAAGTAATAAGAATAGAAGGGTTAATTTCAGCTTATATGATATTTTTTCTTAAAAAGGCGATTCATTACAATAAATTTATAATTTTTTATTAGGTGTTATAGACTAATCTGTTAAGTAAATTATAACAAATTTGTAAATTTTTCTAAATATTTTATATATTTCCATAATAATGTTAATTAATATTTATATATCAAAAATATAATTATCTAATCCCATCAATTTTTTTCCTATAATTGAATAATTTTCTTACCAATAAAATTAAAATATTCAGATCCCTGCATCAGAGTATTGCATTCAATCAATAAGATGCTAGAAAAAGAAAACTTAGTGCAAGAATTTTTAAATACATATTACCTTCTTTATCTTAGAGATAGATCATTTTGAAAATTTTTCATAACCAATAGGAAATCATTTAATTAGTCTTTTTAAAAAAAAAAATAGGTGATTTACACATCTTAATAGAAAAAAGAGAAATGAAAGAAATTTGTAATAAATGTGGGGCATTTCTGGAAAATAAAGACTATGTATATAGACGTAAAGCAGCTAATGTTAGAACATATGTATGTTCTAACTGTGGGTATTTTGAATGTTATATCGAGGATTAATTATCTATGTCATCTTATATAAATAAAGAACTAATAAGTGATAGCCCAAACAGACAAATTTCAGGGGAAATCATTAAAAATGTTATTTCAATGGCAAATAGTTGTTATGCTTGTAATCGATGTGTAAATGTATGTCCACTTTCACATTTAAATATTTTTTATCCACGAATTCTGATTGAAGATTTAACATTTTCTCCATTAAATAATGTAATAAATAATCATAATATCTGGAGTTGTCTCACATGTGGTCAATGCGCAATATATTGCCCAATGACTCAAGAGAATCGAGGAGTAAGAATACCCGAATTAATATTAGAATTAAGAAAGATGCTAAGAAATAATAAAAAGCAAGTTGAGAGAATTGTTCAGTGTGAGACTCATAATGATATTTTTACTTTAATTTCGAAAATGATGGCAAACAATCCCTTAAATCCTATTAAATTAGAGTTTTTAAAAAAAAATTTATTGAAAACTTCAACTTCTGGTGAAATTGCTTACTTTATTGGTTGCTTGCCTTTAATGGACGAAATCTTTTATAAGTTCAATTTCAATTATATTGACATACCTATTACAATAATAAACTTACTTAATGAAAGTGGCATTACTCCAGTAGTTTTAAATGAAAAGTGTTGCGGACATGATATTTTATGGGGTAGGGGTGATATAGATACCTTTGAAAAACTTGCTAAATATAATACTCAGCTTTATAGAGATGCCGGTGTAAAAACCATTATAGTAGGATGTGCAGAAGGATATAGAACATGGAAATTTGATTATCCAAAAATAATAGAGGATTTTGATTTTAAAGTTTTGCATTTTTCTGAATTTTTTGTTAAAGAAAAAATTCTTGAAAATATTAAATTTTCTTACAATTCTAAAATTAAGGTAACTTACCATGATTCTTGTCGAATAGGGCGTTTAGGTGGAAAACTATATAATTATCCAAGAGAATTAATTAAACAAATTCCAGGAGTAGAATTGATTGAGATGGAAAACATTAAAGATGACGCTGGTTGTTGTGGTGTTTCCACTTTTACAAATTGTAATGAATTCACAAGTGTTTTAAGACAAAATCGTATTAATGAAGCAGCAAATACTGGAGCAGATTATTTAATTGTTACTTGCCCTAAATGTCTAACGCACTTCAACTGTTATATAAATGAACCTTCTTTGGATCAAGAGAATAGTGAATTAAAAGATAAAATAAGGGTGGTAGATTTAGCAAGCTTTATTGGAAAGTTGCTAATGTTGTTTTAAATTAATGTTACAAAATTGAGATAAAAATTCAATAGAATTTTTCATTAGTCGTGATAAATGTCAAATTTGCATAGTAGTGTTTTGGTTATTGGAGGAGGAATTTCAGGAATACAGGCATCCTTAGATCTAACGAAGTTAGGTTTTAAGGTATATTTAGTTGAAATTAAACCAACTATAGGCGGTACTATGGCTCAACTAGACAAGATTTATCCAACTCTTGACTGTAGTTTATGTATCCTAGCTCCAAAAATGGTAGATATTTATAGAAATCCTAATATTGAGTTATTTACTTATTCTTATGTTAAAAATATTAGAGGATCCGCTGGTGATTACACAATAACAATTATGAGAAAGCCAAGGTATATAAAAGAAGATCTCTGTAAAGGATGTGGAGATTGTAACGAAATTTGCCCAGTTAGAGGAATTCCTAGCGACTTTGATACCCATTTAAAAACTCGAAGTGCCATTTATATTCCTTTTCCATCTTCGGTACCACCCATATATCTGATTGATGAATCAAAATGTTTATATTTAAATTATAAAATATGTGGACTTTGTGCCAAAGCTTGTAATGCAGAAGCAATAGATTTTTTACAAAAACCAGAAGAAATAAATTTAAAGGTAGGGGCTATTGTTATTGCTACAGGGTATAATCAAGAAATGCCAGAAATATATGATTCTTTTGCTGGTTCTTCCCCCAATGTTTTATCTAATATGCAATTTGAGCGTCTTTTATCTGCAAATGGACCCACTGGTGGTCAAATCATAAGATTAGATGATAAAAAACATCCCAATTCTATTGCTTTTATACAATGCGTAGGTTCTCGAGATGTTCATCATCCTGAATGTAAAAAATATTGTTCTGCTATATGTTGTATGAATTCAGCTAAAGAAGCAATAGTTGTTAAAGAACATAATCCAAATATTGATTGTTATATTTTTAATACAGAAATCAGAGCTAAAGGTAAGAATTTTTATGAGTTTATTGAAAAAAGTAAGAAGGAGTATAATGTAAAATATATTAATGGACATGTTTCACATATTAAGGAAAATTTAGATAACGGAAAATTAAAATTATATTACGAAGATATCGATAATGCAAAAGTTGGAACTTTTGAAGTGGATATGGCTATATTAGCTAGTGCATTATCCCCACCTCCTTCTTATTATGAACTTTTAAGAAAACTAAATATGGATTCTGACAATCTAGGGTATATTCGTGAGGAAGATATAATTTTACTCGAACAAAAGAATATATTCATAACTGGTTATTCTAGAAAACCCAATGATATTCAAATGGCTGTTGCTGAAGGTTCTGCATGCGCAGCTAAAATTAGTGAAAAATTATATCCAGTTAGATTTCAAAATATCAAAAAATTGAAATATCCCCCAGAAATACCAATAAGTCCGGAGGATGAACCTCGTGTAGGCATTTTAGTTTGTCAATGTGGTATTAATATCGGAGGTATTGTTAATGTTTCTGAAGTAGTAGATTATGTTTCTAAGTTGCCATATGTTGTCCATGCTGAAGAAAACATGTATTCATGTAGTTCTGATTCCCAAGAACGGATTAAAGAATTAATAATAAAATACAATCTTAACAGATTTATAGTTGCTTCCTGTACCCCAAGAACTCATGAACAACTTTTTAAAAATACGCTGAGAGAAGCTGGATTAAATCCATTTTTGTTTGAACTTATAAACATCAGAAACCAAGATTCCTGGGTCCATCAAAATGAACCGAAAAAAGCTACTAAAAAAGCATGTGATTTAATTAGAATGTATTTGGCCAAAGTACTTAATTTAAAGCCATTAGAAACCATAAAAGTTAAAGTTGAAAAATCAACTTTAATAATTGGTGGGGGAATAGCAGGAATAACTGCCGCACATAATTTAGCAAATCAGGGATTTGAAATTTACCTTTTGGATAAAAAATCTTTCCTTGGTGGTGTCGCGCTTGAATTTATAGATTTATATTATATACCTATTAGTAAAGATGAAATTTTACAGAAAATTAATGATTTAAAAACCAAATCTAACGTTCATATTTTATTAAACTCAGATATAATTGAAGTTCAAGGTTATGTTGGAAATTATCAGGTTAAAATTAAAAATATTGAAGGTAATGCAAAACACCAAATATTAAATGTGGGTACAATAATAGTGGCCACAGGCACAAAGCAAATAAAGACAATCAGATGGAAAGACTTAGCAGAAAGATATCCCAAACGTATACTTACTCAAACAGAATTAACTGAGATGAAAAATACAGATGTTCCTATATTTAAGGATGTTACAATAATACTATGCGTCGATCAAAGAAGAAACGAGTTTAATGTGGGAGATAATATAAAAACTTATTGCTCAAATATCTGTTGTGGTGTAGCATTAAAGAATATTGAAAAATTATTAAATATAAACCCTAATGCCCATATTCATATTTTGTATAGAGAATTTCAATTATCAGACCTAAATGCTGAAAATCTGTGGCGAGGGCTTCGAAAAAAAGTTACTTATGAAAGATATCGTTCAATTGATGACATTAAAATCATTAATGAAAATGAAAACTTCCATATTTCATATAAGAATGTTAACGCTCAAACAAAAATAGAATACAATACTGATTTGTTAATATTAGCTACTCCCAAAATTCCTGCTGATGGTACTGAGCAATTAGCAAAACTTTTAAAAGTAGCAACAAATATAGATGGCTTTTTCTTAGAAGCTGATGCAAAACTTAGACCAATAGATTTTGCTACAGAAGGAATTTTTTTATGTGGAGGTGCTCATTGGCCGAAATGGATAGGTGAAAGCATCACGCAAGCTTATGGTGCTGCTGGAAGAGCAGCAATAATAATGGTTAAAGGGGAAATAGAAACTGAATGTATAACTTCTTATATAAATGAAGAAAAATGTATAGGATGTGCTAAATGTATTGAGGTTTGCCCTTATAATGCTATTGAATTGATTGATATTAATAAAGAAATGGGTTTATATAATATATCTTTGAGAAAAGCTCGTATAGTCAATGCAGTTTGTAAGGGTTGTGGAGCTTGTGTGGTTGAATGCTCAGTTGGGGCTATTGATCAAAATCATTTTAGTAAATTTCAAATTAACAAAATGATTGATTTATTACCAAGCTTAGATATAATAGATTATGAATTCGTATAATTATGAGGGATTTGTACTGTTAAAATTAAAAAAGAAAATAAAAAATGAATTTGAACCAAATATTTTAGTTTTTTGTTGTAATTGGTGTAGTTATGCGGGTGCAGACTTAGCAGGTGTGTCTAGATTCCAATATCCCCCAAATATTAGGATTATTAGAGTAATGTGTTCTAGCAGAGTTGATCCAATATTTGTCCTACGAGCTTTTAATAATGGAATAGATGGAGTATTAATTATTGGGTGTCATATGGGGGATTGTCATTACATGAAAGGATTCGAATATACTCAAACAAGAATGAGTCATTTAAAGAACTTAATTAAATATATAGGAATTGAGGAAGATCGATTTCAATTACACTCAATTTCAGCAAGTGAGGGAAAGCAGTTTGCAGAATTAATTAAGGATTTTACCAAGAAAATTATAGAATTTGGAGAATTAAAAATCCCAAAAAAACCTGGAATATTTGAATTAGATTATATTGTAAAATTAAATAGAACGAGAGAATTATGATGACTGAACCAGCTTATCTAAAACTTTTTCAAAAGGAAGTAAAAAGATTTGAAGATCTTAACAATGAAATAATTAAAACTAATAAATGCTGTGCATGTGGTGCTTGTATAGCATATTGTGAAAGTCAAGGTTTTGATGTTATTGAGATGAAAGGATATGTTCCTGAATTTAAATCTGAAAAAGGTATTGATAATTGTACTAAATGTGGTGTTTGTTACTATATTTGTCCTCAAACTAAAGTATTATTAAAAGAATTAAATGACTTTTATTGTATAGAAGATAATATTGGAAAAATAGTTAAAATTCTTGCCGCTAAAACAACAATCTCTGCATTAGAAAAAATTAGGCAAGATGGGGGGGTAGTTTCAGCAATTCTAACATATTTATTTGAAAAACATAAAATTGATGCCGCTATTGTTTCGGAATTTGACAAAAATTTTGAACCAGTTCCAAAAATAATATTTGATAAAAAAGATTTATTTAAATCAGCAGGTACACGATATTCTATTTCTCCTCAAATATTTCCTTTAAAAAATTTATATACTATCCCAAAAGAGATTCTTATTAAAAATGAGATATTCGATATTGACCAATTAAGAATAGCATTTATTGGAACTCCTTGTCAATGTAGAGCTGTCAGCAAAATGAAATTTTTGCATGTTAAACCAGGGCATGTAATTAAATATATTATAGGTCTTTTCTGTTTTGAGAATTTTATTTATTCTCAATTATATAATATTTTGAAAAGAGAAACTAAAGTTGATCCTACTAATATCAAGAAAACTTGGATAAAAAAGAATTTCTTTCTACAAACCAAAGATCATAAAGAATTTGAAATCGATATCAAAACTCTAAGTCCCGCAGTTAGAAATAATTGCCATGAATGCGATGAATTCACTGGACGATTTACAGATATTAGTGTTGGGGCGTCTGGAGCACCATTAGGATATTCAATGATACTAATTAGAACTGATAATGGTGCAAAGGTAATAAATAACATGCTTTCAAAAAGCATAATTGAG
>SMTZ1_10032487_pt1 | contig 11740 bp, 9 predicted proteins | sample DeeMarSWOR136_30_FD_25667 | JGI IMG/M metagenome (IMG submission 25667) | reverse complement strand
TTGCATTAGGTTATCAGTCTTGCCTCACCCCTCCCCCCTTTCTATGTTATCTATTCCCACCCAGGCCACCCAGTATCATCTACTGCTTATCCCGCGAGCACCCCCCACGAAAACCCATTAGGTATAATCCATAAAATTGACATCTTTTTGCAGGCCAGTTTACAATGACAGACAATGATATGTAGTAAAGGCAGTTTGTACAGATGGAAGAACGTTATAAAGTAGTGCTGGTGGACGGAATGATTGGTGATACCCCTATACCAGTGGCGGAAGAAACCGAGGAACTGGCCAAGGTAAACGCCGATTTAGTAGTCGCCGATTGCCAGAACAAGGATGAGATTATTGCCGCCGCCAAAGACGCCGATGTCATACTGGTCATCGCGGCTAATATGACACGTCCAGTCCTAGAGAAACTGCCGAAGTGCCGGGCCATCATTCGCTACGGCATCGGTTATGACACCATTGATGTGGAAGCAGCTACCGATAACAACATCCTGGTAGTTAACATCCCCGATTTCTGCCTCGAGGAGGTCTCCAACCATGCCATTGCCCTGCTTCTGGCATGCGCCAAGAAAATCGTGCTACTGAATTCCAGGATTAAGCAGGGCAAATGGATGGAAGCCGCAAAGGCCCTTTCGCCAATGGGACCGATTTACGGGCAAACCCTGGGTCTGATAGGCTGTGGCAATATCGGTCGAATGGTGGCCATGAAAGTAAAATGCTTCGGTTTGAAAGTACTGGGCTATGACCCTTATGTGGACAAGTCACTGGCCGCAGAATATGGTATTACCCTTACCAGCCTGCAGGAGCTGCTTGAGGAGTCGGACTTTATCTCGGTGCATGCCGCCCTTAACCGGGAAACGAGGCACTTAATCGGTGAAAACCAATTCAAAAGAATGAAACCGACCGCCTATCTAATCAATACGGCCCGTGGTTCCATAATCGATGAGCCAGCCCTTATCAAAGCTCTACACGAGAATTGGATAGCTGGCGCCGGGCTGGATGTCTTTGAACATGAGCCGGTTGAACCTGATAATCCCCTGCTGAAAATGGACAATGTCATTGTCCTGCCCCACTCGGCTTCCTATTCCGATGCCGCCTTCAAGCGGTTGAAGACCAGCGTGGGGCGGGAGACAGCCAGGGTCCTCAGTGGGCACTGGCCTGAAAATGTCGTTAATAAGACGGTCAGACCGAAAGTCGACCTGATAAAATAAAAAGTAGAAAAGGGAAAGCGAAGATGAAGAAGAATCGACTCCGCGAGCTCCTGAATGAAGGCAAACCGACCCTGGGCACCCATGTACTGTCGACCTGGCCAGGTATTGTTGAAGTAATCGGTCAGACCGGCGCCTTTGATTACATCGAGTATGTCGGTGAGTATTCCTCTTTCAGCCTGGAACAAATGGATAACTTCGGCCGGGCGATTGAGCTCTTCCCCAATATGTCGGCCATGATGAAGGTGGAGGAGCAGACCAGAGGATTTATTGCCATACGGGCGATAGATTCCGGTATTCAGAACGTACTCTTCACCGATTGCCGCTCTGCGGAAGATGTCAGAGAATGCATCCGTTACGTCAGGGCGGAGACGCCGGAAGCCGGTGGCATCCACGGCTACGGTATGCGGCGCAGTACCGGTTATGGTTACGGAGCCGAGGACGCCATAGAGGCATGGACGAAGGCCATGGACGAGGTCGTTATTGCTATCATGATTGAGAAAAAAGGCGCTATCGATAACCTTGAAGAGATTCTGTCGGTAAAGGGTGTGGACATGGTCCAGTTCGGCCCGGTTGACTACTCGATAAGCATCGGCAGGCCAGGGCAGGTGCAGAGTCCAGAGGTCCAAGAAGCACACGAATATATGATAAAGCTTGCCCTGGAGAAGGGCATAGCCCCCAGGGTGGAAATCGCCAGCTTTGAGCAGGCTGGGCCTTTTGTGGAAATGGGCGTCCGTCACTTCTGTATCGGCTGGGATACATCGATAATCTCACAGTGGTGCCGGCAGCAGGCGGAAGGAATGCGCAAGCTGCTTGCGTCAGTATAACCGGCAATATAGAGGGAGAATAAATGACAAAACCAAAAGTCTTTGTGAGCCGACTCATAGCTCAGGAGGCGCTGGATATAATCGACCAGGCCACCGAGATGGAAGTATGGCCTGAGGAATTACCCCCATCCTATGAGGTATTCCTGGATAAAACCAGCGATGCCGACGGACTAGTAACGATGCTTTCGGATAAGGTTGACTCCAATCTAATGAATAAATCACCGAACCTCAAAGTAATAAGCAACATGGCTGTCGGCCACGACAATATCGATGTCCAGGAAGCTACAAAACGCCGTATCGTCGTTGGTTATACCCCGGGAGTACTCACCGAGACGACGGCTGACCTTGTTTTTTCACTGCTTATGTCCGCTGCCAGACGTATAGTTGAAGCTGATAACTATACCAGACAGGGGAAATGGAAGACCTGGGGACCCATGGTATTGCAGGGGCAGGACATCCATCATGCCACGCTGGGTATTATCGGCCTGGGACGCATCGGCACCGGGGTTGCCAGGCGGGCCAGAGGCTTCGATATGAAGGTACTCTACTACAGCCGGACAAGGCGACGTCGCCAGGAAGAGAGGGAGCTTGGTGTGGAATATGTCCCCGAGCTGCCGTTACTGCTGTCCAGGTCTGATTTCATAAGCGTTAACGTACCGCTGACCACAGAAACCAGGTATATGATAGGTGAAGGTGAATTTGCCCTGATGAAGCCGAATGCTGTCTTTATCAATACGTCGCGTGGTTCCGTCGTTGACCAGAAGGCGCTCTATCAGGCGCTGAAAAACGGCCAGATATTCGCCGCCGCCATAGACGTTACCGAGACCGAACCGATTCCCCCTGATGACCCGCTGCTTACACTGAGTAATATTATTATTACTCCGCATATTGGCAGTTCCAGCTTTTTCACGCGCACGAAAATGGCTATTATGGCCGCCGAAAACCTACTGGCAGGCTTACGCGGTGAAATACCTCCGAACTGCGTTAATCCGGAGGCATTAAAAGAATAGGGGCCGCCGAAACAACCCCTATCTCGGTTACGACATTATTATTCAGTCCTACATGTTTTTTTCTTACTCAGGAATCTCTTAAGAGCGCATCAGGTCACATCATTGAATAAGGCAAGAAGGTGCTGATTATAGGAAGGGCACATAGCAAAGCAATATTAAGCACATCAGCTATAACGAACGGTATTACGCCACGGTAAATCGCACTAAGAGGGGCATCAATGACTCCGCGGAGACCAAAGAGGTTGATGCCGAAAGGCGGAGTGATCTGTCCTATTTCTATAATCCTCACCGTGATTACACTCCACCATATGATGTCGAATCCCAGCGCCTCCATCGCCGGGAAGAGTATAGGAATGGTGAGAATCACTATGGCAATAACATCAAAAAAACAGCCAAGGATTAAATAAACCAGCAGGATAATAACCAGGATAGCCCATTTGGATATCGGTAAACCGACCATAAACTCACCGAGAGTATTGGGAATCTGGGTTACGGCCAGGAAGGCGTTGAACAGAAAGACACCCGCCAGTATGACCACAATCATACCCATCATCCTGGCGGTATCCATCAAGGAAAACCAGAAGCCTTGGCGGCTCATCTCTCTCCTCGCCAGACAGATGACCAAAGCCCCAAAGGCGCCGATAGCACCGGCCTCTGTAACTGTGCATATACCACCGTAAATACTTCCCATTACCACGAGGAATAAAAGTACCACCGGCCACGTTCGCCTTACCGACGCTGCTCTATCCTTCCAGGTCGTCTTAATCCCACCCGGAGCTAATTTGGGATTAATCTTGCACACAATGGCAAGGGCGAGCATATAAAAAATGACTTCAGTAATACCAGGGAATACCCCGGCCATAAATAGTTGACCGATATTTAATTCCGCCATTATCCCGATAAGGATAAATCCCATACTGGGTGGTATCAAAATACCCAGTGTGCCCCCGGCCGATATAACTCCAGCCGCTAACGGCATGTCATACCCCGCCTTTCTCATCTCCGGATACGACACCTTACCCATGACAATGGAACCGGCTAAACTGGAACCGGCTACGGCAGCAAATAAACCACAGCCACCTACCGTGGCCATAGCCAGGCCACCCTTGAATTGGCCCACCCAGGCACGAGCCGATTCATAGGCCTCTTTCCCTATCCCACCCTGAGAGACAAAGGCGGCCATAAGAAAGAACATAGCAAGCACGGTAAAACTGTAATCACTCATTCTGTTAAAAGGTATTATGGCCAGATTGCCGAGAGCAGCACCCCAGCCGCCGATCAGGGCAAAGCCGATAAAACCGGCGATAAGCAATGTTAAACCCAGGTGCGTGCCCATTAGAATGAGAACGACAACAATAACGCCACCTATGATGCCTATTTCAGTCTGACTCATCGCCTTGATACCTCGACAATAAGATCATAGATGTCTATCAGCAGTATGAAAGCCAGCCAAAAGAAACCTATGGTAAAGATGAGCATAAAAGGCCAGAGTGCTATACCTAAGGTTATTGTTTCACCACCAATTGTTTTGTGCATATAATCCCACGCCCTCAACCACCCCTGCCAAGTTACCAGGGCCGACCCCACGAGACATATTGAATAGGAAAAGATAAACAACCCGGCGAAGACGATCAGAGACTAAATTAATCTGAATGTGCCCCTTGATAAGCTGGGTATAGCCGATGGCCATGGCTCCACAGATAACGAATGCGAATGATACTATTTCCCAGGCACCTTCTATTGGACGAAGGAAAAAATAACGGCCAATAACGTCGCCGGTTGAGATAAGCATCATTACGGCGAGCATTAGGGCCGAGATAATGACCATCACCTCGGTGATCCGCCTTACCACACGCCTGAACAGTGATACCGGGTGATTTGGCTGTTCCATTTAACCTCCTTTACGGCACCCTTCCCTTTGCATAATAATAGCAGGGAAACCTGGCGAAGTGCCGTGTCATTTTGTTAAACAGCCAGTAAATATTTACACATACAGGCTGAGAAAAACTTAATAAAATCCAAGCCTCTTAATGCGAACCTCTTCTTAAACAGAATTAATTGTATATTTGGTTGACGCAATTATACACAAATGCCAAAAAATAAGCAACACCTTTTACAACGTCTGTCATGGTATTGCCGCCGGATTATGGCGCTTTTTACAAATTATTACATATAATCTATAATATAGCCCGCAAGCTATTGACAAATACGGGGAAAAATTATATGTTTGATTAAGCCTAGCGCACTTAATGGTGCATTTCTACTGAAGTTTAATAGTATATTGGACAAAGTTAAAGACACTTGATTGTTTATTTCTAATTTATTATACTAATCTGGCATTTTGCAGAAGGAGGTGCTGAAAGTGTAAATGTATAATCAGGTAAACAGTAATTGGGTATTAAACATAATCTATGAGGTTAGGGGAGTAAAAATGAAGAAAATACACTGGATGATTACAGTACTCGCTCTGGTTCTAATCTCGGCTCTCTTATTGCCTGCCTGCGCCGAGGAAGAACCGGCACCTGCGCCAGCACCTGCGCCAGCGCCAGCGCCGGCCCCTAAACCAGCCCCGCCTCCAGCGCCAGTTGAGGCTAAGACTATTAAGATTCACTATTCTTGCCCGCCCAATAAGGGTTACTCACCAGGAATGGAGTGGTTTAAAGATGAGTTCCCGAAGCGGACGGATGGTCGCTACAAGGTAGAAACCTATGGAGCCTCGACGTTGGTACCAATAGACGCCGTTCTGGACTCAACAAGACAGAATGTCTGCCAGATTGGGACTACCTCTCTGGCCATGTTTGCCAAGGATTTCCCACTGGGTATAGGTCTGCAGATGCCGGGGCTGGGATTTCCCTGGCCCGGTGAAGCCCCCGAGAGTTTAGATGCGCAGGCTGCTGCCCAATGGGAATTCCTCTCTACGGTCCCTGAAGTAGTTGCTGAGTTCAAGGATTTCAAACACCTTGGACCGCCTTTCGCCTTGGAGACGTCTTATCTGGTGATGATTAAAAAGGAAGTGCGCTTGCCAGAAGACTTTAAAGGCACGAAGATGGCTGGCACCGGTCCCTCAGCGGAGCTGATAGAGCATTACGGCGGCGCGACGGTGGCCATAGTCGTCCCTCAGATTTTCATGAACCTGGAGAAAGGGGTTGTTGAGGGGGCCATTGCGAATTTCACCATGGCCACGGATTGGAAGTATGAGACCCTGTGCGATTACTTTTTCATGATAGATTTTGGCGGTGGACTGATTGCTGCTCCAATGAACAAGGAATTCTGGGAGGCGATGTCACCGGCGGACCAGAAGCTGCTGGAGGATACGTGGGCCGAATGCACGCAGGTTACTCGAGACTTCCAGAAAAATAGCACTGTAACGTCCAAGGGAATTCTTGAAGCTGCCGGCAAAGAACTCTTGCAGCCCACAGCCGCAGAGGTAGCAGCGTGGCAGAAAGCTTTTGAAGACGTCTGTGTTGCTGGCTGGAAAGCCGATGCTGCGTCAGTGGGTATAGATGCGGCAACTTGTGACAAAGTCCTTCAGGCATGGAAGGACATCAGAGCAAAATACTGGAAACAATATAATCTGCCTGGCAACCCCTAAAATATAGACAACTAGTTCCAGGTCTATATCATAGGTTTTCAGGCTGCTAGCCTAATGGAAAAGGTTTCGGACGGTTCTATGTCTCCGGAGCCTTTTCTTTTGGATGGGCGGATTCAACAATACATCAAGCGTTGCGTGGTGAAAATTGACAACCGCGTACCATGTATGTAATATTCCAGTGAATCTACGGGAGGCAAATGTAAATGGACAAATCACCCCAGCAATTATATGACGAAAGAGCCAAGAGGGTAGAGGATACTATCCAGTTGAAAGTGCCGGATAGAGTGCCGGTTGCGTTTTCTTTAGGCTATTTCCCGGCGAAGTACACAGGGATAACATGTGCCGACGCATATTATAATCCGGTAAAATGGAAAGAGGCAGCTAAAAAAACCGTCATCGATTTCGAGCCGGATGCCTGTATTGCTGTGGGACCCGATTCGGGATACGCCCTTGAAGCTCTCGACTTTAGACAATTGAAGTGGCCGGGCCACGGGACATCGCCTTATCATACTCATCAGTTCGTTGAAGGCGAATACATGAAAGCCGACGAATATGATGCGTTTCTGGAGGACCCCACCGGTTTTATTTTACGGACACATTTGCCACGTGTATGCGGTAACCTTGAACCTCTGAAAAATCTCCAGCCTCTGATATACTCATTATTTTCGCCTACCATGTTGCTTACGATGCCCGGACTAGAGGAGATTATGGATTCCATATTAAAAGCCAGACGGGAGGTACTGAAGTGGGGTTCGGTAATGGGCTCGTTGGGAGCCGAGCTGTCTCAGCTGGGTTTTCCGACATTCAGTCAGGCAGCTACGTTCGCACCTTTCGACGTCGTTTCAGACCGTCTGAGGGGCATGCGCGGCTCCATGATGGATATGTTCCGACAACCCGAAAAGCGTAATGAAGCCAGTGAGAAATTATTACCCATATTGCTCGGGGGTGCCGTGGCTATGGCCGGGATGAGCGGTAATCCCAGGGTCTTTATACCTCTACACAGGGGAGCGGACGGCTTCATGTCGTTAAAGCAGTTCGAGATATTTTACTGGCCCACCCTGAAGGCGCTCATGCTGGGTCTGATAGATGCCGGTCTGACACCCTGTCCATTCATCGAAGGCGACTACACTTCACGTCTGGAGTATTTTCTTGAATTACCCAGGGGCAAGGTCCTCGGGTATTTTGACGCTTCGGATATCTTTAGAGTGAAAGAGGTACTGGGCGACCACATGTGCATTATGGGTAATTTCCCGTGCTCTTTGTTACAGACGGGCAGCCCGCAGGATGTGAAGGACCATTGTAAGAAACTCATTGATATTGTCGGCAAAGGCGGTGGTTTCATTATGGCCCCGAGGAGCGCCATAGATGAAGTAAAGCCAGAAAACCTCAAGGCGATGATTGATTATACCAAGGAATACGGCGTATATAAATAGACGCCCGATTGCCTAGTTCAGAGACACTCCTCCAGACCTAGTTCGACAAGTTTCTCCCTGGTCGGGATACCCTCCTCGCTCCATCCCCTGACAGCATAGTATTCGTTTAGCATTACCCCGAGGTGAAACAGGTTTCCCCTGGTTCCCCCGGATGCCAGTTTTTGAGTAAGAATCCTTGTCGGCAATATATCGTCTTTCCGGCTTATGCCACGCCTCACACTGAACATACGTTTTAGATTATGAATACGCTCACCTGCCAGCATAAACTCGTCCAGTGTCATATCCCAGCCGGTGGCACTGTTGAATACGTGCAAAAAGTGTGAAGGCTGTATCCCCGGAGCCAGGGTTAAAAACAGGCAAACGGTAATAGAGTCCATAAGACAGCTATAATCCTGTGTCCTGGCTACCAATCTCCCTTTACCTTCCGTATCAAATCGTTTTAAGGCAACCGGGAAACCTAGTTCAGGAGAAGTCCGGGGCTCAGCCAGCTCCATCCAGTTTTCTAGAGCATCGGCGCCAATGGGCTCCATATGCGCCGCCCCAATACTGCCGGTAGCATACCCTAGTGCATGGCTCGCCAGAGCCCGTGGCTCATGGGCGGGAAACTCCAAGCCCTTTACATGCATGGCATATTCGGGGGCAGTCCCTCCTATGCGTTCCGCTGCCGTCCTGACGCCTTCCCCCAGAAGTTGCCCGAATCCTTCCCTTTCAAGTTGCCCGAATCCTTCCCTTTCGCCTATCTTTCTCACCATTTCCATCATGGCCTGATGATTGCCCCAGGTCAGTTCGATGCCGTCGGTATCATCCTTGGTAATCAACCCTTTCTCGAAGCACTCCATAGCAAAGGAGATAATGGCTCCAGCCGATATAGTATCTATACCATACTTATTACAGAGGGTGTACGCCTGCTGCAGGGCACAGTTTGTTCCCAGGGGACCCCAGGCCTCCCAGACCATATGTCTCTCGCCACTTTTGAGCTGGTATGACTCCAGACAGCTGTTGGGACAGCGTGCACAGTGCAAAGGCTCGGCTTCCCGCATGGTCTCTGTGTAGACATAGCCCTCCTCAAAAGACCCTTCCGACCAGTTCTTTACCGGTACGCGACCATACTTGAAGAAGCTCTTGAATACATGCATGTCGCCGGCAAGTCGTTCCTCCGGCTTCCTTTGCCGGCAAAAGGGAAGGATTTTCTGTACGTTCTCTTTAAACTTGTCTTCATCATAAAAACTGAGGGGCAGCGTTCCTCTGATAGCAATAGCTTTCAGTTTTTTCGACCCCATCAACGCTCCCAGACCACACCTGGCCGCTGCTCTCCCCTGCCTGCCGTCATTCATAACTCCGGCTATCTTCACCAGCCGCTCCCCGGCCACCCCGATACAGGCCACGCTCGCTTTACTGTCGGTCTCCTGCTGGAGTAGTTCAGATACTTCCCAGGTGTCCCTTCCCCATACGTGAGCGGCATCACGGATTTCTACCTCTCCGTTATGTATCCAGAGGTATACCGGCCGGTTTGCCTGCCCTCTAACCACGATGCCATCAATACCGGCATGTCTCAGTTCATCGGCAAAGCTGCCGCCGGCATGGGCCTGACCCCAGATGCCGGTTAACGGAGATATCCCGGCAATAATGTAACGACTGCTTTTTGGCAGGATACTGCCCGTAAGTGGCCCTGTCATGAATATCAGCTCATTTTCCGGCGATAGCGGGTCGGTATCCGGCGTCGTCTCCTGCCAGAGTATCCTGGCGGCCAGACCAACGCCGCCGATATATTTCCTGGCTGTCGGCTCATCCAGGTATTCGTAGTCCATGTCTCCTGTAGTCAAGTCAAGACGCAGGATTTTACCGTTATATCCCTTCAGCATTCAGCGCCTGCTCCTTACGTTATCACGGCACAACTTGCCAATGGAAACTTTAGCTGTATGAATTATCGCTGTCAAGCGGGATTGTCTTTTAACCAGACCGAAGCCATACTACTGGCGACAAACATGCAATTCCAGCCAAAAAGATGGTACAATTGCTGATAGCAGTTCAAACGTTTTAGTCTGTTAAATTGATAGCTTTATTCCTTTATTAGTTATTCAGGAGGTAAAACAGTGTCGGATAGAGATTTACGAGCGTGGATGGCCATACTGGAAGCCGAAGGCGATTTAAAAAAAATAACCGCGAAAGTGGACTGGGATGATGAGATATCACAGATTATAAGAAAGGTATATGTACAGCAGGGCCCAGCGCTCCTATTTGAGAATATCAAGGACCACGAAGCAACATTCTCAAAGCGACTGTTCACCAATGGCCTGGGAACACAGTCCCGGGTCAACCTCATGCTCGGCCTGCCCAAAGATACTGCCCCGGCAGAGACTCTCAAGATAATCAGAAACAGGATGAAGAAACCGCTGGAGCCAGTGAGGGTTAAAACGGGACCGGTCAAGGAAAACATCATCAAGGGTAAAGATGTGGACCTTTTCCAGTTGCCGGTTCCCAAGTGGCACCCGCTTGATAACGGACGCTATATCAACACATTTAACGCTACCATCACGAGAGACCCCGATACCGGACAAAACAACGCGGGTGTTTATCGGGGCACGATATTGGGCAAGAACAAGATAGGCGTGCTGTTAATGCCGATGAAAGACTGGGGCATTACTTACAGCAAGTACCAGGAAATGGGCAAACCCATGCCCGTGGCATTCGTATACGGCTGGGACCCCGCGTTGATAGTTGTCGCCGGCAGTCCTGTGAGAGGGCCTGAGTATGACCTGGCCGGGGCACTTAGGCAGGAACCCGTGGAGCTTGTTAAATGCGAGACTTCCGATATCGAAGTACCCGCCTCCGCCGAAATAGTTGTGGAAGGCACCATGTCTCCCGACCCCAGCACCTACGAAGTAGAAGGGCCTTTCGGCGAGGGGTCTGGATTCTATGGTGAAGCGAGAAAGAGACCGGTGGTCGAAGTTAGCTGCATTACCCATAGAAACGATGCCATTTATCGTGGCTCTCTGGTGGGCACCAAGGAAGGCCTCACCGAGATAAGAGCTTCAGTCAGTACCATGATGTCGGTGGTTAACTGGAATACCCTTGAGGCCCATGAAATCCCCGGAGTACTTGACGTGACGACAGGGCCGATATCAGCGGTCAAGATTCATAAAACGTATCAGGGACAGCCGAGGCAAATAGCCGCTGCTCTATGGGGTTCTAAGTTCGCCGGTCACCCCTTCAATATATTGATAGTGGTTGAAGAGGATGTGGACATTCGCGACCCAGCAGCACTTATGCGCGCCATGCATGGTAAGGTGAATTTTCACAGGGACCTAGTCGTCTACCCCTTATATATGGGCTCACCCATTGACGTAAGTGTACCCTACGACCTGAGGGCTGAACTCGAATACGGTGCTGCCGTAACCAGTAAGTTATTAATCGATGCCACTATGGACTGGGAGCTTCACCCCGTGCGCGAGGAGTGGGGTAACCAGAGGTTTCCACCAAATTGCCACTATTCGCGTCCGGAGACCGAGGAACTGGTGGAAAGGAGATGGCAGGAATACAACCTGTAGACAGAGCTTCCTAGGTATACAAGCAAAATGCTGGGGAACCTCTTGCTCAGGCAACCCCAGCATTACTGTTATTACTTCTACTGAAATCCGTCTACTCCACAGTAATGGTCAGGGTACAT
>SMTZ1_10006505_pt1 | contig 11740 bp, 10 predicted proteins | sample DeeMarSWOR136_30_FD_25667 | JGI IMG/M metagenome (IMG submission 25667) | reverse complement strand
ACGGATGGCCATACAAAAAACTTGAACACTGGCCTCCGATGACTTACAGAGACAGTTCAGTTCCAACTTCCGAGACTCTGTCCTTTTTTACTGATTTTCTCAAAACGGAAAACCCAACAGACCAAAATAGGGAGCTGCAACCTTGGATTCCATTCTGCGAAGGCAGGTGCGCCTTCTGCTATTTTCCAGTAAGTTGCGAAAAACAAAACGTTGCAGCATACATTAAAGCTTTGAAGAAGGCTTTAGGTTTCTACGCGAAAAACAAGTATGTTAAATCAAGCGTTTTTAACGAACTTTACGTAGGCGGCGGAAGCCCCACCGTTCTCACGAAGCCCCAAATCGCCGATATTCTACAGTATTGCCGAGAAACTTTTAACTTAACAAAAGATTGCGTCACGAAATTTACTGGATGCACTCATAATCTTTCCGAGGACAAAATACGCATATTATCTTCAAACAAAGTCAATCAGTTAGACATAGGCATCCAAACATTTGACAATTCTCTCCGCAAAATTCTTATGCTTCGCGACAACAGCCGAGACGCAAAACTAAAATTGCAGATTGCTAAAAAGCTCGGGCTCCGCGTTAGCATCGACTTGCTCTACAATCTTCCTCGGCAAACAAAAGAACAGTGGATAGAAGACGTAAAACAAGCATTAGAGTTGGACGTTGAAAGCGTGGACTGCTATCCCTTGGACTTATACGCAGACACGCCGCTTGCAAAACAAATTGCCACAGGTGAACTGCCTCCAAACAATGATGATGCAATGGAACTCGAAATGTACCTTGAAGCTTACCGCATTTTTAAGGAAAACGGGTATTTGCCAACCTGCCACAACCGGTTCTCAAGAATCAAGGAAGATTTTAACAAGCCCTCTTCTGAAGTTGTAGGCACAGGCGCTGGTTTTTTCATGGGCCACATAGGTCGTTATCTTTACTCAGACATAGAAGACGTCAAAGACTACATTGCAGCGGTCAACAATGGAGCATTCCCGATAGCTAGGCTTACAACGCTTTCGCAAGAGGCTGAAATGAGAAAAGCGATGATGCTGATATACCTTCGAGTTCCTGTAGACCGCGAGAAATTCAAAGCACAGTTCGGCAAGTTCCCAGAAGAGGCATTCCCAGACGCTATACACACCTTGCAACAGAAACGCCTGGTTGAAATCATAGACGACAAAATACGCTTGACTGAAAAAGGCGACCCCTGGCGATTCAATATCGCATGGGAATTCTTCAAGAATACTGAGCCGTAAGGGTTTGGAAAAGTGAAGGTAAGTTTAATTCACATGAAAGTCCGCAGCTCCCTAAAAGCCAATCTCGAAGCAGCAGCTACGGCAATCCGCAAAACCGCCCAGCAAAAACCAGCGTTCATCGCGCTTCCAGAGTACTTCTCGGTTCCAAACAACATGAAACACTTCGATTCTGCAGAAAAAATCAGCAAAAAAACGTATGAAGAAACGATGAAGTTCCTCGCGGAAACAAGCAAAGAGTTTCCAAACATCTACGTTTTAGGCGGCACCGTACTCGAAGAAGCAAACGGCAAATTCTACAACACCAGCACTCTATGGCGAAACGGCTCGCTCATCGGAAAATACCGCAAACGAAACCCCATCAACGCCGAGTTGAAAGCTGGCGTAAGCCGCGGCAACAAGCCAGCCGCCTTCACCACAGAATACTGCATAGTCGGCATGCTCGTGTGCGCTGACATGTTTGACCCGCCCACTATAAAAGCGGTTGTTGACCTAGGCGCGGAACTCGTGTTCCTGCCCGTAGCCGCCATGGGCACCCACCCGCACGTGAAGGGGCACCCGCTGTCCGAAAAGTTGGCTACGGAAAACGGCGTCTACTTGGTTAAAGTTGGCAACGTCAGCTCAAGCGCCAGAGGCGGAAGAAGCGCCTTCATTACCCCATGGGGCATAGAACAAGAAGCTTCAGACGCCGTCAAAGACTCCGTAATGACCATTGACTTCGACATGCAGAAGCTCAGAGAATACCAAAAATCTCTGAAAAGATAATTCCGGGTAAACGTTTTTTCGTTTTCTTTTGATAAGTTAGAGTAAGCAGGCTCAAGCCAGCGCCGAATACTGTCACGTCGATAGCCGCGCTTATAATTCTTGTGCGCTGTTGTGTTTGTTGGGGTTCTTGCGTGGGTGTAGGTGTTGGGAAATTTGTAGGGGAAGTTTCCCAAAACCAAAAATAGAAAACGGTTTCAAAAACTTTGTCCTGTATGTCTTCAGAAGGAAAACATGCCGGGCAATCGTCCAAGTTTTTCGCCAAGAAGTATGGTGCTGCTGCGAGAGGGACCGAACTGACACGCCATTCCGACCAAAGAATTAATTTTTTTCGTTTTTGGACAACGTTCGATATAGAAGTATCATGGTTTTTCTCCATGTTTATCCTTGTTTTCCTTCTCGATTATTTATCTTTGTCCTGTTCTTTCTACGGTTGTATACTAATCGTCCTCTTCTGTTTTCTTGTTTTTTTCTGTCTATTCTATTCGCTTTTCATGATGTTTCTCCAGATTCTCCTTAGTCTAATTCATTCTAGTCTTTTTCCTAATGCTTGCAAAATCTACAAGATTTTATGTTTTACAAAAAGAGAAAATAACAAATACAAAAAATGCAGAATTAATAGAATTAGGCATATGTTTAATGAGTGACATTAGGAAACTATTAAGTGAAAATTATCCCCTGTTGAGCATTCTGATTGGGATTCTGCTGATTTCGGTTACTCTGGGTCCATTTCAAAACGGTGATACGCAGCTTGAATACGATGCTGCATCAGGGGTAATAAGATGGGGCATGCCCTACATGAAATATTATGGCGACATGATTAATCAGCCGCCATTAGGCTTCTACGTTGAAGCGCTTTTTTTCAAAGTCTTCGGCTTATCAATCGATATGGGTGTAGTTTTAGTAACGTTGTTTGGGCTTGGATGCATTGTCTTGGTATACAAAATCGGTAAAGTTCTGTATGGAAAGACAACAGGATTGCTCGCGGCTGTGCTCTTTGCTTCAACCCCATGGGCGTTCGTACTTTCGAGAAGCTTTCTCATCGACGCGCAGTGTCTCTTCTTTAGCCTGCTTTGTTTATTTGTAGGAATACACGCAATTCGCAAAGATTCAGAAAAACTTTTCATGGTTTCAGGAACTCTTTTCGCCATAGCTCTTTTAACAAAATTTTTTGCCATCTTTATACTGATTCCTCTGGCTTTGTTCTACTTTCATTATCGCCAGAAGAATTTGAGACGCGTATTTGCTGTGGCTGCGTACTTTTTACCCGCCTTACTTCTTTTTTTCTTATGGTACGACGTAATTTGGGGGCGAGGGCTACTTTACGCTGATAGTCATTTCGCTTTTAGTCATGACGATTTTGTTAACCTTAATGCCAGCGGGGTTGTTCCTTCGTACTTTTTTGTTGGGACTTTTCTTCTAAATTATGGTTTGGGATGGTTTTTCATGGTTGCAGCAGTTTTGTCCTTGCTCGTTTGTTTCTTGCGCAGAAAACTCTTTTCAAAAATCCTTGTTTTCGATCTGATTTGTTTGGCAACTATAGTATCGGTTGTAAGCGTAAACACTTTTTTGGGTGCGGCTCTGAATCTTAACTTCCCTTATAATAATGCCATTAAGTACAATTATCAGTCCTTGCCCTTCTTCAGTTTATTAGCAGCTTCATTGCCAAGCAAATGCCTTTCACTGTTTCGTTCAACAAATTCAAGAAGGAAACTGAAGAAACTCCTCTTCTTTTCTGCCACTTTGGTCGGGCTGTTTTTGCTGGCAGCGTCAATTTTTGCTAACCTGTATCATACGCATCAATTTTCCACATGGCCTTCTTTGCTGTTCAGATTGGAGATGGATAAAGATGAGGGCTACTTTCTTTTAAATTCCGCACCAATTGAAAGCTACGGCTTCGGAGTGGGCATTCAGCATTTGGGGTTCGCGCTTGTGGCCTCTGGACTTGTATGGGCAAGTAGGCATAAACTTGAAGTTTTGCTCAAGTTAGTCGTCGCAAAAATACAACCAAGGGATGCCATTAGCCTTGGAAGAAAGAAAGAAGGAAATTCAAGCTCTAAATGGGGGGGTATAGACAAAGAAGTCGCACAACAGAGTCAGTAGATCTTAGCCCAGTAATCCACTATCCGCGTCATTTCAGCGAACTCATATTTCCTGAGCCACTCGCGGAAACCACTGTTGTTCACTGCATAACTGCAAACTTGTTTTGCGTTCTCCGAGTCATGCACCAACAGCAGCACGCCCATCAAGTCGTGCCTGCTCAAGTACGCCACAGTCTTCAAAAGCGCAGCAAGTTTCTCGTCAGTCAGCATCTCCGCGCTGAGCTCCACCACCACAGGCTTCTTCAAGACCTTGACGAAATCTCTCGCTAGCAGGTCTACCCAGTAATTCGTCAAGTAATCCCTAGAAGACAGCGGAACATGAAAGTAATCCACTAATTCAGCTATGCGCTCAAAGTCTATTCCGAATCGTTCTTTGGCAAGCACTGGATCCGGAAACATCTCAACTGCAAAAGCTCCTTTAACCAGACATTTTGCTTCTTTAAAGAAAGCCGTTATTTCTTGTGCTCGCCACTCCGTCCAGTTCAGCCCACTCTGCCGCCACAGTTCCACGCATCTGGGGCAAACACAGAACTCCTCCTCGGGAAAATGGTAAAGGTTCAAAGTCACCCCTTGAATCTTCTCTTCGCCCAGTCCTTTAACGTAATCCAAGACTTTTGCTCGATACTCTGGGTTTGTAGGGCAAACAAAATCGAAGGGCAAGTTTATTTTCCTGTTCTTCCTCAACGCTGGACCGTTTTTTGAAACTGCCACTATGCTTGGTTTTTCTCTGATGGCTTTCGCGTCGCAGAAGCAGGTAACGTCGTTCTGCATTTCTTTTGCCGCTGGAAAAACTGAGCCGTCTGCCCGTTTCGAATAGTACACGTGCAAGTCGAAGCCTTCGACTTTTTCAGGAGTGTACGTGACCAGTCCCACTTTCATGTCTGCCAACTCAGCGCGCAACAGATATATTCAAGCGGCTTATTTAATTGTTGACTCACCATGGGGAAGCACGATTCGATTATTCTAATTGATTACGCCAAATGTCCTCCTTGCTCTGGGCTTATATGTGTCGGTGTTTGTCCATTTGGCGTCTTGGAGGCAGGCACAGACGGCAAACCTCAAATCGTTGAAGTAGTATCGTGCACTCGATGTGGTGTCTGTGCAAACTTGTGTCCTGCAAAGGCGATCATTATAAATCAAAACGAATCTAAGAAAGACAAATAACAGGTGGATGAGTTTACGAAACAAATTGACCTCTTAGGCAATTTTGGAAAGCTCGTTTTAAAAGATAACGTGTTAGCTGTGCTCTCCGACATTGATTTGAGCACAGTCAGCTCAGCCATTTACAATGGCGGCTTCAAAAAAGTTAAAGCCATACTCAACGTGCAAGCTCCCGAGGAACTCAGCGACCGACAACTACACGCAAACCCTCAAAAATTCATCGGCGACTCCGCAAAGAAACTTGGGCTCTCAGGCGATTTCGTTGGGATGGTTACCGCTGCCGCAATCGACAAGTTCGCGTTAGTTTCAAAGAAAGACGGTGACCTCGCCGTAACCGTTACTGCTACCGCAGTGGACCCTGAAGGCAACACTTGTTCTCACGCCGAATCCGCAGGCGAAACCATAAAGGTTGAGGAAATGACGGGAACAATAAACATCATGGTGGTCATAGATGGAAACCCAACTGAAAGCTGCCTAGTCAGCACTGTAATCACTGCCACAGAAGCAAAAGCAGCGGCACTATGGGAACTGAACATCAGAAGCAGATACTCTGGCGACTTAGCCACAGGAACAATAACCGACGCCATAATCGTGGCGAAAACAAACCGAGGCGCACCAATAATTTATGCAGGTCCAGCCTCAAAACTTGGTCAACTGGTTGGATACTGCACAAGAAAAGCCGTAAAAGAAGCCGTAATGAAGGCCAACAAATACTTGTGATAAACATGGTGAAAAACGCCTTTTCCACGGAGAAAACTGAAAACCTTAAATAACTTGCAAATTATTCCGTGTACAAACGTCATAATGTAATGGTGAGAACTTTGAAGTTTGCAACTTTTCTTTATCAACCTGAACCCGCTGAAGGCGTTGACATAAACTTCTACCGCATCAAACCAGAATCCGGAACCGTGGGAAAACCCAATCCTAACATGTACACTAACATAGCTGTTTTCGGAGACAACGCCATGGCGCAGAAACATCCCGAGTGGATATCCGTTTCAAAGGATGGCCCAGCATTTCGCAGGCTGACCGCTCCAAAAGTAAACGGAATCAACCCTGGCAATAAGAAATACAACCTCAGATGGGATGTCCTGTGCATGACAAACCCTGAAGTCAGGGAGTACAATCTTAAACTAATCGAGGACTGTGCTCGTCAGACTCCAGGAATAAGCATAAGCAGCCAGCACTTCGCTGACTACGGCTTCTGCGTATGTCCTCGTTGCGTGGAACTATGGCGCCAAAGCGGACTAAACTGGTATTACTGGAGAGCAAAAACCGTAACCAACTTCCTTAAAGAAGTTAAAAAGCATGTGGGAAACAAGCCTTTATACGTAAACTTGCTGCCTGACCCAGTGCTTAATAAAGAACGGTTTGGTTATGACTTTGACGCTTTAGCCGAGTACGCTGATTACTTCGTCATACCGATGTTCTCCAAGTCTTATCCCACTCCATGGTACTGGGAAATGTTGGCAAGAGCATTCAAAAGCAAACTGAAAAAGCCAGTATTCACCAACCTTTATGTCCGCGGTCCAAACGATGACCCAAACCAAATTCCGTCGGCTAAAGAACTGCTAACTGTCGCAGTACGCATAGCCCGAACAGGTGTTGACGGAATAATCTTCCTTGCGGAGAACGCACAGAGAATTAGAGACTTTCAGAAAGCAGCTGTGCAAAGCAGGGACGTGTTGGCAGAGCTAGATGGCTACGGCGGCGACGAAGTTCTAGACTTAGTCAGCAAATGGAAGTCGCTGTTCTAAGCTCAGTTCTCCATTTTTACATCACATAGAATTTTTCATTTTTATATTCCCAATCAGAAAAACCGATATTTGGCGCTTGGAAATTTTAGGAGAAGCAGCACGTACCAGCTATCAGCAGTAAAACTTCAGTGGCTTACCTGCTCTGCGTTCTGCATCTGAAACTGCCGTAGTTTCATTTTCCTTATAAATGCAAGGAAAGCCAAAACCACAACTATGATGCTAAGCGAAATGGTAAGTGAAGCAGTTGTTATCCCTATAGGTGATAATCCTAAGAAAAGCCCTGCCACTCCAACTATGCTGAAACTTAATGCCACTGATAACACGGCTTTTTCAACTAAGTCAAGTTTTCCTTCTTGGAATAAAAGGCTGACAAGACAGTACCCAGGTACAATTGAGACGAATATGAATCCAAATACGTAACTAAAAACTGAAAATGGAGAATCGTTAGGTATGAAATAAGCAAATAGAATCGTTAAAACTGTATAGAGGACGATTATTCCAAACCAACTGTTGGGTTTCACCTTTTTATCCTTCGAGTCAATTCAAGCATTTTTAAAAAAATAAAGGATGGATTTTTAGAGGAAAATCTTGTAGATTGGATGAGTCTCTTCTAACGGTCTGATGCCTAGGTCGCCCATTGCAGATGCAACGTATGCGTCGACTATTGCTATTGCGGGAAAGACATAGTCTGACTGTTCAGCTGGTCCGAACATTAGCCAGTTGGCACCCACTGTTTGCATTATGGCGTTTGTGGCGGTTCTTGTTCCTAATCTGAACTCTTTGGCGAAGTGAGCTTTTACCCATCCCATGGTGGTGACAACGTTTCCAGTTCCCAGTCCTGTGGGATGACCGAACTTTTCTTTTATTTTCGGTATCGCTCTTACCGCTGTGCCCATAGACGGCTCAAATGCTGGAATAGCTGTATCGATCAACGGTTTTGTGATTCCACCTTTCTCCGCTAGCGCCAAAGCTTCTTCTAAAACTTGCATCTTTCCTTCTAAGCTGTTGTCTTTCGGGTTGTCAGCGAGTACTATGGACATTTTGATTCCGCTGTCCTTCAGTTTTTCCAGTTCCGGATCTCTCACGCCTTTGTAGACTGAATTGTATAGGCATCTGTCTTGAAGTCCCATGTTCTTGACCAATTCTGCAGCTGCCATGCGGGTTCTTGGGCTCATTGCATCCAGCATTAATGGAGCGTCGCTGTGTTTGGCAACGAAATCGATGTATTTTCCGAAGGCTTCTTCGGTGGTTCCAACTATGTCAAAAGCAAAAGGAACACCAGTTAAATCGCTCAAGGTTGCCATTTTATTGATTAGGGTTTCAGCTTGTTCAGCGTCAAATATTCCTTTGTTTGGGTCTTTAACCATTTTCTGGCCTAGCCAAAAAATCGAACCTATAAGAACAGTGGGTAGCTCTCCAGGCTGACCGCCTATTTTCACTTTTCCTACTTCGTAGATATTTTGTGGTGTATTGAATTTTAACATTTTGCCTCATCTGAACGTGAGTTTACTTCTTCTCAGCTACTGCCTTCTTTGCGATTTCAACGCCTTCTTCTTTGTTCCTGCCGAAAAGTACACCTATTGCTTCAGCGTCTTCCTTTTTAACTGCAGCGCCACCCATAATGATTATCAATTTTTCCTTTAGTCCACCTGCTTTCAATGCTTCATCTAGTTTGGCAAGGTTGTTCTTTGCAGGTACCGTGTTAACTGAAATCGCTAGTATATCAGCATTAGATTCTTTCACTTTATCCACGAAAACTTGTGGGGCAACGCTTTTGCCTGCGTCAACTGTCTTGAATCCAGCTCTCTTCAGCGCCCTTCTGACCGCCTCTTTAGCTGTGTCGTGCATGTCTGGTTCGATGTTGCCTATGACAACTGTGCCGATTGGGTTCTCTGGTTCTGGAGGCTCTTTTTCCATCATAGATTTAAGCCATGACATTTAACACTACTTCCATTTAAGTTTTTTATACCCTCGCTTTTTATATTCGAATTCTATATTTAAACTTTAACTCCTCTACTCCGCTATTCATTCAATAAGCAAAAATGAATGCTTGGGAAGAAAAAAATGTTCAAAACACCAAATAAGTATATCTTACTGTTCCTTGTTTTGGCGTTTTCATTTGCATATCGGATGTTGCTGATGCACTGGGCAACTTATCCACCGGGAGCTGACATCGGTTTACACGAAAGCATAATTAACTCAATCACTTTGTCGGGCAACACAAATTTCCTATGGAACAATTACCAGATGGGTGGTGGTCTCTCTCTGACTTTCCCAGGATACCACATATTCGTTTCGAGTATAATACTGATGACTGGACTGCCTGACTATCTGGCTCACTCCTTGGTTGCTACGTTCTTTTCTTCGCTCATTGTTTTATGCGCCTTTCTGATAGGGCGGCGCGTTTGGGGAGAATCAACTGGATTTATAGTTGCGTTTTTAGTGGCGATTTCGCGGTTTGATGTAGAGATGCTGGTGTGGGGTGGCTTTCCCAACGCAATAACTTTGATGCTGATTCCCGTGATTTTTTATCTTTACTTGGAAAGGGAAAGATTTTCTATGGTTCCTTTTCTCGTTACGACAACGTTTTTGTCTGGAGCCATATTCTTAACCCACTCCCTCAGCGCAATTATGTTTGTAGGTATAACGTTTTCCACCGTAATTCTAGCGGCGATTTTTTCCAAACGAGTCGGCGTATCGAAAAAGCATCTTCTCGTTTGGTTTTTGCCAATTTTCCTCGGAGCCATTATAGTTTCTCCATTTTTAGTAGAAGCCGCGCCCGCATATATAGGTGCAAACTCGGAAACATTTACGGGCGGCGTATCAGATATTCGGCTGGCACTACTCTCAACGAGAGTGCTTCCTCTGGAATGGGTCATACCTCTTTTCGCTTCTGTGATTTTCTTCTTTTTATTCTCCAAAAAATACAGAGGCAACTTTCTCACAGTCCCCGCTTTACTTCTCACCTTATGGATTTTGGTTCCCATGATCTTTACTCAGGCATTTTTAGTGGGGCTATACACAGATTACAATCGGTTTTTATACTTCATCATCTTGCCCATCATAATTCTAATAGCGCTTGGGATTGATCACGGCGCAGGTTTCTTCGCACGCATAACAGACACGTACTTGTCTTTAACAAAGAAAACGCCTCAAACCAAGAAAAACACCAACAAAATAAGTTCTAGACTGCTGTCGCGGCTATCTCGCAGAAACATATACACAGGCTTTACTCTCAGTTTCTTGCTTTTTTCGTTTTTGGTGGTGCCAATCTTCCTAACTCCATTTCAAGGTACAACCATACAAAGCTTTTACCAAACCATGAACGACCCTGGATACGAGGCAATGCAGTGGGCTCGCCAGAACACTCCAGTTGGCTCAGTTTTTGTTTCGGATGCCTATTACGGATGGTGGTTTTCAGGTTTCGCAGAGCGTCCAACCTTAAGTGCTGTAGACCCTCAATATTTGGCGCTTTCCCGCGAGTTTGAACCTGCAAAGGTTGCCAAGAGCCTGCTTGACACGAATTACATGATAGATAATGGTTTGATTCAAGTCCGAGAAGACGGCGGATATATTGGAAGGCATAATCCAGTGATTCTAGCTAAGCTTAACTGGACCTATTTCCCTTACTCGTTCTTGAGCTTTAACAACAGTAAAACTAGAATCCAATACAGAATAGGCGATAGACTACAATTTCTCTATTTAGATCAGCTTCCTGTAAAAGAAATGCGAATAGAAAACGACACAGAACATGCCACGATCGTTGTTGAGAAAGGCAATGACTTCTTCAACTACACTCAGTTAACAACAGTTTACAAGGGAGTGCGGTTTGTTGACATATCTATAACGGTAGAAAGCGAAGTTGAGGGCGTTTCTCTGGATTGGGTTCAGTTCTTTGTGAACAGCAAAGGCAAAGTAATACAATCAACGCAAAATAAAACAGTTGGCTTGCTGGATGAAGGCGTGAAAGCTTTCGGTCAATTCATTTTCAACAGGGAACAACCAGAAGTGGAAATTGTTAATGACGAGAACCCTTGCATCTTAGAATTGCTTTATACCTTGCAGGGCGAATCTAAAGGCGAAATCCAGATTTCAGTAAGCGCTTATTCAGTTACAGATGATCTAAGCTTTTACCAAGACCCAGAAACCACAGCAGACTACTTCAGCAAAATCATCACAGAAAACCTCAATTTGTCACACAAACCAATCTTTGATCTACCCCTCGACGTCTTCAACTATCAGAAAGCCGTGAACGACCGGAACATCTCATACATTGCGTGCCGTGATTCTGAAATGTTACCGAAATTTGTAAACGACCCTGCATTTAGTTTGGTGTTTATTAATGATGAAGTAGCCATATTCATGGTGAAAAAAGGCTTCGCCTAGGTGGGGAACGGCATAATCGCGTTGACACTTACTTCTGAGCAGAAGAAAACCTTCGAGCTTGCATTCGCAGCGGTTTTTTCAGCCGTGATTCTGGTACTCTTCTACTCCATCATATCAATGAACGGTCTGATCTTAGGAAACGACCCAGCGGTCCATATGGAAAAAGCCCATATTTTCCTGCAGACTGGAAAAATACCGTTGGAAAACTTGGGCTGGACTCCTCCCCTTTTCCAGATTCTGCTTGCCGTGCTTATCTCATTCACAGGCGCAACCAGCGTTGCGCAACTAATCTTTCTGGAGAAGGCGTTGGCAGCGCTTA
>SMTZ1_10015700_pt1 | contig 11741 bp, 11 predicted proteins | sample DeeMarSWOR136_30_FD_25667 | JGI IMG/M metagenome (IMG submission 25667) | reverse complement strand
AGAATGAAAGAAAATAGCATAATACAAAACAGCCTTTAAGTACCCAATATCAAAAGAAAAAGCAGGTTTTGTTACGTATAGCACCTACTACTGTGGACCGCCTTTATCTCCTTAATCACAAAGATTACCAATTGTAATTGCTCATCATTTCTATAAAATGCTAATTATTATCAGTATTATCCTTATAATAATTTGGCAAAATTTTTTTGGGGAATACAATGTGTATTCATTATTTTTTTATGTTAAATCTGTAAAATTGTCTGATTTCTTTACAAAAATAGATTTCTCTGAAAAATCATTGTAACTAACTATATTTATTAAATTGTGTGCATTTAAAGGCGATTTTTACATTAAAAAAATGTCAGGTTTTTTACATTTACTAATGATTACAAAGTGATGTCTATTTAATAACATTAATATATTCCAATAGATACACATTTGGCATTTTTTTTGCGAAATAATAAGATACCTCACTACACAAAGAGGAGGAATAATATGAAAAAACATTATGTTATGACAGCGTTAATGGTCTTGATGGCAATTTTTTACTGGGTGAATTCCTCCCATGCCACAACCTGGGATTTTAATGGCCTGACTGGGGGAACGAATATCAACGGTATCAACTTGGGAGGGGTAACGATTACGGCACCCGATAATCAAGTGATAGTAATAGACGATTACCAGACATTCAGCGCTACACCTAGCATTCGCGCATCATCATGGGGTGCTGGAAAGACATTAACGTTAACATTCGATTCTCCGGTAGACTTTGTTTCCATTTATGGAGGAGATTATGGCGGAGATTCTGATAGATTTAGCATGACGGCCTATGATACCCTTTCAAACCAAATTGCTTTTGCCGATACCGGTTCATTTAATGGCATTGATCCTAACTATCCCGTCAGTGGGTGGAGGGGTGACTATCGATATCTCTCAGTGAGTGCTGATGATATCAAATCAGTTGCCCTGACTCAGGTCACTTGGGGCTGTATGTGGGATAACCTTAATACTACACCAGTACCTACTCCCGAACCCACGACCCTGCTCCTCCTTGGCCTCGGTTTAATCGGCATGGCAGGTATCAGAAAAAAGATGATATAATATACCCAAATAATAGACACAAATAAAGGCAGGGTCAATCGGCTCTGCCTTTTTCATTTTTAATGCTAATGATTATTGATTGAAATCTATACCCTTTTTCAATGCCTGTCAAATCCACGTTTCAGGAAGAAGTCCTTGTTTCCTCGGGGAAGATCCATCCTCCTGCTAAATTACGTATAGCACCTACAAGTCATTGGTGGGAACGATATTTAATAAACGAGGATTACGAATTGAAAGTGAGAAGATAACAATAGCTTTCAAACGCTCCAATCGGCTGCCGCATGAAACGGTTTGTTAGGCGCGTAATTGATAAAAGCCAGCAATTTATTTCTCTTTCCATTTTTTCGCGAATTCACGCGTGATTTGAGATAAAACCGTCAGAATTCTTTACAGATTTAGAAACCTTTATATAAGCAATTATGAATATTATAGAATTTAGATGCGCACTTTAATCAAAAAATTGTAAAGATCGGAATATTTTACATATATGATTATTGTTCTAAAGTAGTATAACTAAAATACTGTAAATATATCAATTACTTAACTAAGTGGTATGGGATTTGCTATTTAACGATACATATTTTCATAAAAAAGGACCAAATTATAAAAAATAAGGAGGGTAGTATCTGGTTCTTAATTTTAATTACCAGTTTAATTATTTAAACACAACCAGGTCGAAACAACAATTACAGAAATAATATTTATTTGTTAATTACAAAGGAAAGGGGAAACAAATGAAAAAATTATTTACGTTTACGTGTTTGTTTTTATTGGTGCTAATCGGGGGAAATGCGAATGCGACATTTTATACAGACGAGTCCAGCTTCAACGCTGCCCACTCAGGGCTGACAACGATCGATTTTGAGGGCATCGCCGCGGTTGGGTCAGCTACAGACCCTGTATCGTCATTAGCTTTGGGTGGCGTCACATTTAGTGGGACTAATCTAAGAGTAGCGGATAAGGACTTTGTTAGCGGTACCGTTTATGGGCAGCCGTCGGATATGTTGTTCTCGAATTATTACGGAGCTCAGCTTGTCATGACATTCTCGCCTAACGCTGGGGCCATAGGTTTCCGAATCGCGCCCGGACAGCTGGCTTCGAATATAACAGTATCGTTATACGACGGGCTGAACAACCTATTGGATACACAAGTTTTTGTGGCCAACAACATGAGCATCTTTGACACGTTTGTAGGGTGGGACAACCTTGGGGACGTTGACAATCTCTACATCACAATTGGCGGCAACCCCAACTTTATCAACATAGATGACGTTAGGTATCAAAGTGCTTCAGTTCCCGAACCCGCCACCATGCTACTTCTTGGTCTTGGCTTGATTGGGGTTGAAGGAGTCAGGAGAAAGATTAGGAAATAGATCAGAGAGTAGAACAACCTCTAAGGTTCAGTAGAAAGGCAGAATCAAGGTGGTTCTGCCTTTTTTATTTCCTAACATTAACTATTATCGATTGTAATGCTGTATAGTTAGCCCAAATCAGTAAAACAACATAACAGGAAAAACTCGTTAACTCATTTGAGAGTGTCCAGCAGATGAAATCTCGATTCTTAAAATTCATCCGAGCGCCATGAATACTTTAAGCCGGTTCACCTTCGGGGGAAGCACCCGGCCAATCTTTTCCCAAAATCTCGGGTGGGCATAGAAATCAAAAGAGTTTCACGCTCGTTGATGGTGACCAGTTTGGCACCGGACCGTAACGCCTCCGAGGGCATATCCGCGGCCGGCGTTACTACCAGACTGGAACCAACCAACACAAAAAGATCGCTCTTATTGGAATTTTCATAAGCGAGAAAGAGATCTCCCTCCGCAAGGGACTGGCGGAGATTAACTACACTGGAAGTAAGTGATCCGCCACAGGAGCAGATTTCCTTTCTCTCCGATCGGTCCACGCTTTTTTCAGATCATTCCTTGCTGATTCCGGCCCCGGTGAAGAAAACGGGATAATGGAATTTATACAGCCATCGGGCGAAGATTTCTCTTCGACGATCCAAGTCTCCGTCCATAGCGGTCCTTTTGACATCTTATTAATAGGCCCCAAGTTTTCATTTTCTCTTTTTATTATAACTCAAAAAATGAAGACAGAATTCTGAGAGGGCAGCGGGGCCCCAAAGGGAGGAGTAGGGCTAATCTCATGTTCGTCCGTACCTTCCCCGGAAAAGGATGTAGGCCACCTCGCAAATCACTTCCCTTTTCAGGCCCGCAGCACTTTTTTCCAGTAGAACCAGATTCTGAATTTCCCCTTCTATGACCGGAGCGATGATTTTCCCTCCTCTCTCGAGCTGTTCGATTAAAGGAGGGGGGATCTCGGGGCAAGCGGCGGTAATACAGACTCGGCCATAGGGGGCAAATTTAGGGTATCCGAGACCACCATCCCCTCTTACCAAAATGATGTCGGTATAGCCTGCCTTCTCAAGATTTCTTCGGCCGAACTCTAAAGTCAAGGGGTCGATTTCCACCGATACCACCAGCCCCTCCGGTCCCACGATTTCTCTGGCCAGGGCGGTTCCATAGCCAGATCCCAGGCCTATTTCCAGAAACTTGTGGCCTTGGCCGAGCCTGAGGGGTTCATAAAAGAGGGGATAGCTGTGGGGACAGGAAATGGTCGCCTCTTCTCCCGGAAGAGGGAGAGGGACTTCAAGATAGGCATAGTCCCGATACTGATCCGGGATGAAATCTTCCCTAGGAACCTTCAGCATCGCCTCCTGGATTCGCTTGGAATGGAGATATCCCGCTTCGATGAGTTGCCTTACTTTTTCGCACCTTTCCTCTGAAAACTCTCCTTTGGTTTTTGTGGGATTTTTCGGGGGTGGGATGATCCAGCCTTTCATATTCATCTTCCTTATGCGTCTTCATCTGTCCGCCACATCGCCTTCAGCCCATGTTTCCATTATACTTCTCTCACAGCTTTTCCCCAACACCCCTTGCGGAACTCCTAGAGGAAAGTTATTAGCGAAAATTTTTTCCGTTGACAAGCAAGTCCATCCTCCCTATTATTATTTCGCCCAAAAATGAATCCCATCGGTAATCCTTTCTGATTCCTTACGGAATTGCCTGAAGGGAGGACTCCATGGCCCAGAATCAAGAATACACGGTGAATTGCGGCGCCACAAAAATTTCCGCCCGCCTCCCAATGGACCGCACTCGTATTGTTGCGGGACCGCCCCCGTCGGCCCGCAGACTCTAGCCAATCCAGTCGGTATGCCACCGTTAGAAAAACTAGTGGGTAGAGGAGCCAAAGTCACTATTGCCATTCAAGACGGACGGAACCCTAATTACCATCCTGAGGATCAAGATTTGCGGATTTTTGGCCTCCCCATCCTGTTGGACCTGTTACAGAAATATGGCGTAAGCCCCGAGGATATTCAGATTAAAGTGGCCAATGCCCTCCACCGTATGTGGACGAGGAAAGAGATGACCCACATTCTTGGCCCCAAACTTCCTTACACCTTGGGAGGACGGCTGTCTTGCATGGATGCGACCGATTCAAATCAGTTTGTTAACCTCGGAGTAACCAGGCGGGGCATGGAAGTCTTTGTGCATCGCTCAGTATTCGAATCGGACCTATTCATTTTCATCTCTACCCCGGCTGGCTTTTTTCCGGGTGGCTGGAAATCGATCCTGGTCGGGATGGCCAACTGGGAGTCGGTGCGCTATCACCACCGGCCATGGCCCTTTGCCTCCGGCCACTCAGTGCAAGACCCCCGAAACAGTTCTTTCCATAAGCTGCTGAACGAGATGGGCCTCCTTGTGGACAATGAATTAAAACGCCGCTCCCGCCCGCCCATCATGAAGGTTGAAGGGGTACTGACGACGAGCATACCAAGGAAATACGCGGCCATCGACGCCGGCCTGATCACACCGGTGCGGGAGATGCACCTCGATTTGCTCATTTCCCAACTGGTCACGGACGTAAAGGGGCAGACCGATGTGCTCTTGGTGGGGATGACTGAAGTTGATGCCTATTCACGTCTGTCGGTCTTCAACCCGATTCATTGTCGCAATAAGGCCCTCTCAGGCCTTTTCAGCGCCTACCATGATAACCCGTTAGTGCGCAAGGGTGGAATACTTATTGTGGTTAACCCCTTCGAGCCCAAATTCAGCATGCTCAACCACCCATCTTATTACACCTTTTACCATGAAATACTACCCAATATGAGAGATCCTGTGGAAATATGGGATACCTTCGCCGAGGAATATGCCCACCGGCCGGAGTTTGTCCATAAGTACCGTCACGGTTTTGCCTTTCACGGTGCTCACCCGATCATTCTTTACGGCCAGGGACTCTACGCTTTAAAACATCTCGGTGCGGTATTTGCGGCGGGGGTTCCCAAGGAGAACGAAGAAGTGGCTTGGCGTTTGGGTTTTGAGCCTTTTCCCACAGTGGAAGCGGCTCTGCAGGAAGCCGAGGCCCGTCTCGGAAAAGATTGCACGATTTCCTATCACCCGAATCTTGACACCCCCGGTTATTTCACCCGAGTACACGTCCCAGAAAATTAATTAGAAATAGAGGTCACGTCTCTCCAGGTTTATTTCCTTTCCCTTGTTCAGCGGAGGGTTGTTTGGGAGGTTGAGAGTTGCTGGTAATACTAATGGATCCGTGTTCAATATATCAAAATCATATGATGGCTTTTTTACGGACCTGAAAACAGCATAAAGATAGCAGATAAAAAAGCCCCAATTTCATCCCAATAAGAAAGGCAGGATTATTTCTAATCCTGCCTTTCCTTGCTAGAATTCCATCTCCAAATTACTTCCTCAATTTCCTCCTGAATCCAATCAGCCCAACAAGTCCAGAACCGAGAAGAAGCAGGGTGGTAGGTTCGGGGACAGGAGATGTTTCTATCTTCAACTCAGAGAAGTTAATGGAGTAGCCATCCCCACCCGTTCCACTCACAGTTATCGCATCGAGGCCGTTGATCAGAGCCACAGGAATATTAAACGAGTATAGAAGAACTTCCTGGAAAGCATTCTGGTTTGAATTGTAAGGAATTGTGCCGACAACGGTTCCATCAACATAGAAGTTATAAATGGTTCCTGCGTTAATGTCGTGAATTCCTGCAATCTGAATATCAAGCACTACACTAGTCGCCGTTTGACCTCCCAGGCTATAGGTGTGGCTATAGCTGAAGCCGCCGGGAGCATCCCAAATGTCAGTAAATGGGGCATTTGCCAAATCACCGGGATCTCGATAATCGCTAAAGAAAACCCCCCCTAGTCCATCCCTCCAAAGAGTTCCATCTGCGGGAACTGCAGGCGCACCAGACAATCCGAAACCATCTTTGTCACCAACAAGGCTGATAATTGTTGCCTGCGCGTCTAAAGCTAGTCCAATTAATAACAACACGCATAAACCTATAGAAAACCGTTTCATAACCATATACCCTCCTCCTCATTTAGATTAAGAGTTTAAGCCGATTCCAGCTTATGATTTCCCTATAATATTAATGTAAAGCAAAAATTATTCCCGAAAATTTCGTATAAAGGAGAACTAAGAATTGTTAATTAATTCGTTTGCTTTCAGAAAGACGAAGTAGTATAAAGAATTAATTTTTGTAAATATTTCCGACAAAAAATGAAGAAATATTTCTTTAAGGATGAGATAGGCAAATAATTCCAGGAGTTTTCCTTTAAATCTGGGAAATTGTAAAAGGATTTGCCAATCTAAACGGGTTGATAGGAGACAAGAAGAAAAAATTTTATATTAGCAAGCCCTTTGGCACGAAATGGAGGGGGACTTAGGCCCTCCAGGATTTTGTGATTGTTTTGGCCACTCCGAGTTGTATATGCGTGCCATGGTGTTAACATCTGGAAATTCGCCTCGAATTGCAAAAAAGAATTGCATATCAAAGCCTTTTAAGTCTTCGGAAACTAAAGGGTCCAGTAGCCCGGGGGGAATTCACCCCCAACTCTTCATGGAACCGGACTTGTTGATTTTCAACATCCGGCTCTTCAGCCAGCTTCATATACATCTGGCATAAATCCAAGAGTAACCTTTCCCTACCTTGGGTCGGGGAAAGGGAGAATACACAGGGCAAAGGACAAACGGATTGACGAAAAAATCGCCCGCGGGGCTGACCTGGGGCAAAATAGGAATTGCAAAAAAGATAGGGAGTCCTCAGCAAATTTTTTCCGTCAGGTTAGGGCAGGGGCCGGAAATTAGAAGGACGGACAGAGCATCGCTCTCCAGACATTCCCTGAAAGCCATGGCTAATTGCTCTTTTTCCCCGAAGGCTTCCACGGCCCGAAAGGTTTTGATTCCCGCCGAGCGAAGGACGGATGGAAGGTCAATTCCAGTGCGCCTCTGGCCGCGGGTGTTGAATTCTGTTCCCGGGTTGCTCTGGCAGCCGGTCATCGCTGTGCTCCGATTATCCAGGACCACGATCATGATTCTGGCACCATTGGCCGCAGCGTTCATGTACGCGGGAAGACCGGTGTGAAAGAAGGAAGAGTCCCCGACCAAAGCCACGATCTTTCGCTGCTCGCCGGACTTGGCTAGGCCAGAAGCCAGGCCGATGCTCGAACCCATGCAAAACTTGCAATCCATCATTTCAAAGGGTTCATTCATGAGTCGCATCAGGCAACCGTCGTCCCCTACGAAGATGGGCCGGCTCTTGGGGTCCGGTGGCAGGGCTGCGGAGAAAGCTTGAAAAGCATGATAAAAAGGGCATTGGGGGGGAAGGCGCAGGGAGGGAATTCCACCGCTCGGAAAACCTTCCTGACCCCAGGAGACGTCGGGGGAAATTTCCACTTCCAATGCTTCTTGGACCGCCTTAACGAGATGGATCCGAAAAATCTCACCGCTCGTGGGAAGATGTCCGGTATCCTTTCCATAAACTCTGACTTTCATTTCATGGAGGTGGACCAGAGACCTAAGGTGCTGTTCAATCAGCGGCTGGACCTCTTCGGCGACCAATACCGCTTCCAAATTGGATAAAAAATCTCTCAATACTTTTTCCGGCGGGGGATAAACGGTTCCCAGCTTCAATACACTGAGATCTCCTGCCCCTTTCTCCCTTGCCAGACGCAGGACCTTTGCGCCCGCATACCCTGCGCCAAGGACCCCCTTCGGCCCCCTTAAGATCATGGAGTTGAACGGCGCATGGTTGAACTCAGCAATGACCTGCGGCTTTTTGGCGTGCAGGTCCCGGTGCTTATCCAGCTGGCGCATGGGCAAAATCTTCCAGGACTGGAAATCCGCAAATGTCCCCCGGGAAGGATAGGTTCGTTCATCAGCAGTTTGAACAACCCCCCTTTCTACAGAGCTCGTCCGGGTCTCCCGGATGACCACGGGCAGCATGAACTTCTCCGAAAGGGTGAAGGCGTATCTCACCATATCGAAGGCCTCCTGGGGAGAGCCGAACTCCAAAAGGGGAATCTCAGCCGCCCGGATGAGAAGACGGCCGTCCTGTTCATTCTGGGAACCCCAGGCTCCCGGGTCATCCCCGAGGATGACGACCATCCCCCCGGCCACTCCGCCGAGATTTGCCACCATCAAGGGGTCCATGGCGACATTGAGGCCCACTCCTTTGAAACACACTGCGGCCCGCTTGCCACCCATCGAGGCCCCGAGGGCCATTTCGAAGGCGACCTTTTCGTTGGCCGACCACTCCACGTAGACCTCATTCTCTTTGGAAATCTCAACCAGGGATTCCAAGAAGCGGGTAGAGGGGGAACCCGGATATCCCGTGGCCAGACAAACTCCTGATTCCCAGGCACCCCGGGCCAGGGCCTCATCGCCGGTCAATTGACAGGTCAACATAGAAAATTTTCCTCTTCCCTTTGGGATTTCAAGAATTCAACCAATTCGCTCGGGTCCGGTGCGGGCTCCAGCCTACCGAGCGTAGAACTTCTTTACCGTATCTTCAGCCACCCGCTGCAGGAAAGTCGCCGTCTCTTTGTCGATCTTGCCAAAATAGGTATAGCTGTTTCCGACCGGTGACTTGCCGTATATGCTCGCATAGACGGTGCAGGCCGCAAGGTAGGTGCCAATGAGGTCGGGGTGCGATCCATCATAGTCTTTGTGAAGTTTGATGTCAGGTCGGCGCCGATAGGCTTCTTCGAACGCTAGCCCCACGGGGATAACCAGCGCGCCCACTTCGTTGCCGACCGAGACATAAAGGTCTTCTGTTAAGCGAATATTTTCGGGCTTGGCCTTCTTGTGCGGCTTGACATAGGCATGGGTTAGGTAAAGGGCTGTTCTCCCGCCGCGTTCGGTGATCACCTTGTTGAACTCGATTACCTTTGCCCGAAACTGGGCCCGCCCCCTTTCTGACAGGGGCTCAGCGCTTCCGCCCTGAAGGATGACCAGCTGAAACGGTTCCTTCACGCCGATCTGTCCGGGCTTGGTAAGATAATCGATGTTGTGGTGGGCCAAGGCGGCACCGCCTATCGTGGCCGACTTGTATTTCAATTTTCCTTCCAGGGTTGGGTCAGCGGCGATCACTACCCGTCGCACATGGTTGTGCAAGCTGTCGCCATAATACAGATAGCTATTGCCAACAAATAGGATTCGCTTCGGCGTGTCTACCTGAGGCGCCCTGATCAGTGGACTCTGTGCGGAAATGGCAATGGCGGCAAGGGACAGGAAAGCGACTAAAAATAGCAGCGGACGCAGGATTGAAGCTGGGCTTGGCAGCATGGCGCACCTCTCTGGTTCATTCAGTTCATTTTTTCCCCAAAAATCGCACAGAAGGGCTTTTTCTTATAGAGAATGGATGAGACGACCCACATTCTAGATTACTGAATGAAGTAAAAAAAACCGGCTCGAAGTGCTCAAGCAACGCTTTACAGGGAAAAGACCTTGTTTTTCCAGGCAAGATTCGCCCTCCTGCCAAATTGTGAAAAGTACACCTACAAGTAAATACCGGGACCCATTGTGATGAGGTGAATATTATCGAGTGAAAGCGTCAACGATTGAAATCAGCGGTGGCTGTAAGCCATCCGATGGATTTATTTGTTATACGATTGCTTTTTTTCAAGGAAATTCTATATACTCCTGCACTAAAAAAAGGCGCTCGCCTTTTTGGGCAAGATAATGGATACTATCAGGGGAATCAAAGGCAATCCTCCCTCCACCCCTGATAACGATAGCATCGTACCTCTTTACCTCTTTTGCATCCAAAACCACGAACCACTTATCCCCCGCAAACCAGCTGGAAGTTACAGCAACGTAGGCCAATCTCTTGCTATCGGGGCTAAAGACAGGAGCGGTTACAATAACATCGTATCGTTTATTTTCCTCCTTTCCATCTAAAACAACAAACCACATTTTGCCCTCTTGAGCTGCGTAAGCCCACCTTGTACTATCGGGGCTAAAGACAGGAGCGGTTACATTATCATATCCTTTCCCTTCTTCCTTCCCGTCCACCACAATAAAACGTTTATTTCCAACTTGACCTGTATAAGCCAATCTCTTGCTATCGGGACTAAAAATAATAGTGCCTATGCCATCATATTGCTTCTTTTCCTCCTCTCCATCTACAACAACAAACCATTTATCGTCTCTCATGGCACTATAAGCCAACCTTTTACTGTTTGAACTAAAGGTAAGATTACCTGCTATACCATCATATTGCTTCTCTTCTTTTCCATCCAAAACAACAAACCACTTAATACCTATCACAGCGCCATAAGCTACCCGGCTGCTGTCAGGGCTAAAGATTGGGGTGTTTTTTACAATACCATTACACTGCTTCTCCTCTTTTCCATCCAAAACCACGAACCATTTATCACATAACGTGGCATTATAAACTAAATGATTGCTATCTGGGCTAAAGATAGGGCTGCTCACACTATCATATCGTTTCTCCTCTTCTTTTCTATCAAGGACTATAAAACTCGCCTTACCCTCTTGTGCCCCATAAGCTAAATGTTTACTATCGGGGCTAAAGACAGGAGCGGTTACACCATCATATGCCTTCTCTTGTTTTTCATCCACGACAACAAACCATTTTACTACTCCCATATGAGCCACTGCAGCGGCATAAGCTAACCGGTTGCTGTCAGAGCTAAAAATGATGCTGTTTTCCTCAATAGCACCATAGAAAGGATACTGAGCTTTTCCATCAACTAAAACAATAAACTTATCTATGCCGGGACTCCCTGCAGGGCGATGTTTTTCGACCCACGCGATATGCTTGTTATCAAGGCTTACTCTAACAGAATTGGGGAACCATGAATAAACTGAGACGCGACCTATAAAGCTTTCAGTCAATGTCATGTTTGACATTTCCATGCCGTAAAACATTTTATTTTATGCAGCGACTGTCTTTTCGGGGATTTTATCAAAAGACATGTACGAAATAAAGAGGAAAAGCGGTTTTTGACAGGGTTTACCCCCCTGGAAAGCCGTGCTATGCGGCTTATACCGGTGTTATGCAGTCGCTGCATAAAGATGAGAATTTGTTATTCACAAATTTCCAGAACCTTTTGCTCCAGAGGAAGCACGCTGAAGATAATCGGAATTCCCGTTTATCTTCGATGGGTTAACCACTTCTATGATTTCAGGTCCCAGTAGCATAGAGACCCATGAGTAAACGGGACGATTGCCTTACATTCCTGAGGATTTGCCATCGAAATCTGCAGCAGCACGGCAAAGGGCAATCTCATTGACTCCAGGAAGAAGCT
>SMTZ1_10006504_pt1 | contig 11741 bp, 14 predicted proteins | sample DeeMarSWOR136_30_FD_25667 | JGI IMG/M metagenome (IMG submission 25667) | reverse complement strand
CGCCCCTTAGATTCACTCGTCTTGTTACATCGTGATCTCCTGGTTCGTCCCGGATGCCCTCGTCCGTGACGCTTTATGGTGACGAATTCGTCCTGATCCCTCGCCAAAGGTGTGGCAGAACGGACAAGGTCTCCGTCATCAATAAGATGCAACGAAGAAACCTGTTATTCGGAAAAATTTAGAAGGGAAGATCCTCGTCCTCGGTTTTGGTCTCTTCCCCCAAAGGCTCCCCAACCTCTTCTGGAATCTCAGCTTCAGGCTCCTTTCTCCCTAATAGATTAATCGACTGAGCAATTATTTCTGTGATATATTTCTTGTTACCATCCTTGTCTTCCCATGACCTGTTTTGGATTCTTCCCTCGACAAATACCGGACTACCTTTTTTGAGATATTCATTGCAGATCTCTCCCTGCCTTCCAAAAGCAACTATGTTATGCCAATCGGTTCTCTCTTGGAGTTGTCCGTTTTTGTCTTTCCATTTCGCACCGGTAGCAAGAGGGAATTTTGCGACAGCTTGCCCACTGGGGAGATAACGAAGCTCTGGATCTTTCCCCAAATTTCCTATCAAGATAACCTTATTTACTCCTCGCATATTTACCTCCTAAGGTTTCACTTTTTTGACTGAAAATCTTTTTCACAAGATATGTTTTCAGAAGAAATTTGTCAACTTTTAAATTTTTTTAATTTTTTGTTGCCAAAAGGATAGAGGCGCTTTATTTTTTAAAAGCTTTTACATCGGAAAAGTTGCCTATGAGTTATCTGGACATTGACACAAAAAAGCTGAAGAGAATTCTCATAGATTTCATTCGTAACTATTGCCGCAAGTCAGGCTTCAAGAAAGTGGTCTTGGGACTTTCGGGTGGTTTGGACTCTACCGTGGTGGCACATTTAGCATGTCACGCTCTGAGAAAGGAAAACGTCTTGGCACTTATTCTGCCCTACAAAGAGAGCAACTTGGAGAGCGTGAAAGATGCCAAAAGAGTTGCAAACATCTTAGGGATGAAAAGCAGGCTGGTCGACATCACCCCCATGATAGATGCATATTACAAGCGTTATCCTGATAAGAATCGGGTGCGAAAAGGAAATAAACTGGCTCGAGAGAGGATGGCGATCCTTTATGATCTCTCTTCAAAAGAAAATGCTTTGGTGATCGGCACGGGCAACAAAACCGAAGCTCTCTTAGGATATTGCACCATCCATGGAGATGCAGCTTACGCATTTAACCCTATCGGCGATCTTTACAAAACTCAGGTACGTCTTTTGGCAAAGGAACTAAAGCTTCCGCAAAAGATAATAGACAAGGTTCCCAGTGCTGATCTGTGGAAAGGGCAGACCGACGAAGGCGAATTGGGAGTAACCTATGAAAAGGTGGACAGATTTCTGTATTATCTGATAGATAAAAAGTACACTCCTAACAGGCTTATGAGACTGGGTTATCAAAAGAGTTTTATTGAAAAAATTAATAACCTGATAAAGAAAAACGAGTTCAAAAGAAAGATGCCTGAGATTTTGAAAATACCATATGACGAGATAATGATAAAATGACATTTGTAAGGGAGTACTCTTTGGAATATGGAGCCCAAATCCAATGGATTATCTCCAAAATAGTCATATATTTCAAATTGTCATTGCGAGGAGCGAAGCGACGAAGCAATCTTGTGAATTTCAATTACTTAAAGATTGCTTCGTACCCCCGCCAAAGGCGGGAGACTCGCAATGATGAGTTATTGCAGCATCTCCCAGGAAATGATGTGCTAACTAAGAGGTTTTTAAAATGAAAATTCTTCTGATCAATCCGCCTGCGGGGAGCATCTACTATGCGCTTAGACTAAAAACGCCTCCTTTAGGTTTGGCTTATGTGGCGGCGGTCTTAAGACAGGCCAACCACCAGGTAAGGATAATTGATCTGAATGTGGAGTCAAAAGATTATCGCACTCTGCCCTATGCCGAGTTCGATTTGGTGGGAATCTCCATTGATACCATGAGATATCCGGTCTCTCTGAGAATTGCCGAAACAGCCAAAAAGCAAAAAAGACCAGTGGTGGCTGGTGGTCAGCACGTCACCTTCTTCGATTCGGAAGCCTTGTCCACTAACTTGTTCGACTTCATCGTCAGAGGAGAAGGCGAATATGCCATGCTGGATCTGGTCAAACATATTGAAGACGGCGATTCTTTCGAAGAGGTTAAAGGGATTTCCTTTTTGTCGGATGGAGAACTCATCCGAACCCCATCCCGGGCCCTTATCCAAGATCTCGATTCTGTCCCCTTTCCAGCCAGAGAGCTTTTGCCCTTACAGAATTATACTGTAACTCTCAACGGCCGCTTTATGACTGCCGCCTTGACTTCACGCGGATGTCCCTTCAATTGTGATTTCTGTGCGGCCTCTCAATTTTTCGGCAGAAAATGGCGCACCCGTTCGATCGAGAACGTGATGGAGGAAATAGAGCTTCTGTATGAAAAATACGGCTACCGTGCGGTCGCCTTTTTTGATGACCATTTTACCTTATATCCCAAAAGGATGGTCGAATTTTGCGAAAATATCCTCAAAAATAATTGGGACCTCTATTGGTGGGCATTCTCGCGAGTGGATAGCGTGGTGAAGAACGAAGAGCTTGTAAAACTGATGGGAAGAGCCGGATTAAAACAGGTCTTCATCGGCTTTGAAAGCGGAAGCCAGGAGGTTTTAGATAGCTATGGAAAAGACCTCAACGTGGACAATGCATTCAAAGCCATGGAGATATTAAAAAAATACAAAATAGATGTGTGGGCAAGCTTCATCATCGGGGCTTTGAATGAAACCAAAAAAATGATAAAACAGACCATCAAGTTCGCCAATCGACTGAACCCCCACTATATTCAATTTGGCATCTTGACCCCGTACCCCGGGACCGTCCTGTATGAGAAGGTGAAAAACAGATTGTTGACCACAAACTGGAAGAAGTTCTGGGGAGGCGATCCGGTGATCAAGCTGGACAAGCTTACCCCAAAGGAGTTGAAGAAACTTTTTTGGAGAGCACACCTCTCCTTCTATGGCCGACCCAAAAGACTGCTCTCAACAGTCCTGCCTTTCTTTTTGAGCACATTCAAAGATAGCAGAAAAAATGGCAAAATCCCTTTGAAAAATAATCTTGATTAAGTGGTGCCGGATGCTCCTCTGCTGTCTGTGGGTGTTCCTCACCAACAGACAAATGGAAAGTCCCCTCTCCATCTGATGGAGAGGGGGACAAAAGGGGGTGAGGTAGCTTTTCTGACATGAAGAAATTAAAAAAATACGAGAATCCTTTGGCTGAACCTGGCGTCCTCTACGTGGTTAGCACCCCCATCGGCAATCTGGAGGATATAACCTTAAGAGCCTTAAGAGTGTTAAAAGAGGTGGACCTGGTGGCATCTGAGGACACCCGACATACGGGACTACTTTTGAAGCATTACGGAATCAAAAAGAGATTGGAATCCTACCACGATTTTAACAAAGAGAGGAAAGCACCAACTTTGATGAAAGAACTGAAATCCGGCAGATCGGTGGCGGTGACCTCAGATGCGGGGACTCCGGGAATTTCCGATCCCTGTTATTTGCTGGTGAAATTGGCTATTCAGGAGAACATCAAAGTTATTCCCATTCCAGGTGCTTCAGCATTCCTTTCTGCATTGGTGGTCTCGGGATTACCCACGGACAGATTTGCCTTCGAGGGATTTCTCCCGGTTAAGTCCGGGAGGAGAAGAAAAAGGTTAGAAGAATTGCACGAGGAAAAAAGGACCTTGATCTTCTACGAATCCCCACATCGCCTTCTCAAAACTCTCCAGGATATATCTGAGATCTTGGGAGAAAGAAAAATGATCGTTGCAAGGGAGCTGACCAAAAAGTTCGAGGAGATAAAAAGAGGCACGCCCGAAGAGATTAAAATGTATTTTCAAAAAAGCAAGGTTAAAGGGGAGTTGGTGTTGGTGATTGAGGGAGCTAAAAGAGGTTAGAAAGCTAAAAAGTTAGAAAGTTGAAAGGTTAGGATTGATTTCCGACAGACTAAACTGATAATTATTTGCGGCGGACTGCCGACTTGTCCTGAGCGGAGCCGAAGAACGGCGGACGGGGGACGTTTTTCATGGAAAGAAGAAACAATTCAAAATTCCTTTTAGTGGATAAAGCCACCCTCCTTTACATGGCTGTCTTGAGCCTCTTGATTCTGATGTTCCATGCTAATCAAGAGAATTGGATAATCTACATTATTTTCAATCTTGGAGTTTGTGCCAGCATCGTTTTAATCGTAAGTGCCACAAACCATAACCCCAATCCGTGGGTAAGGGTTTTTCGTCACTTCTACCCCCTGCTTTTTTTCATTCTGCTCTACCAGGAGACGCGGAATCTGGTGCATATGATCTTTCCGAGCTGGTTCGATCCTTTTCTCAATCATCTGGAACTTGGGGTATTTGGCGTCTATCCCACGGTCTGGATGCAAAAGTTTATCTCCTTCCCGTTAAATGAATATCTCATGTTCACCTATTGTTTTTATTATTTTCTGCTCCTCATCTTGGGCTTGGGTCTGTTTTTCAAAAGCAAGATTGAGCAGCTGGATAATTTGACGTTCACCTCTGCAGTTGCCTATTATATTTCCTTTTTAGGATTCATCCTCTTCCCGGTGGAGGGTCCTAAACACGCCTTGATCGATCTCCATAATTTGGAATTACAGGGAGCCTTTTTTACTCCTTTAGCTCAAGGTTTAATTAAAATGGCCGGGCTTCATGGAGGAGCCATGCCCAGCTCCCATGTGGCCGTGGCTTTGGTGGTTTTGATATATGCCAAGAGGCATCACCGGGTTTTATATTACGTTTTGTTCCCTCTGATAATAAGCCTATTTGTTTCCACCGTATACGGTCGTTTTCATTATGTATCAGATGTGTTGGCCGGGCTTTTGGTGGGGTGGGGAAGCATCATTATATGCGACAGGATAATCAAAAGAAATCACATCAATTCCAGAAGAGAAATCTCCGAAAAGGATTTTTCGCTTGACTTGGTAAAATCCAAATAATATTATTATGCTCAAGCTGAATCGATTTTTATAGAACTGATTAAAATAGAGTCAACCAAAAATGCCAACCGGACAGACCATGATGGCGGAGTTGAAGCTCTTAAATAAGTATTGCGTCAATGGGTTTATGACCGTCATTGAACCTATCGCCAGGCTTTTAATAAATTTGAAGGTCCATCCTCATGTTATCACCTTTGCTGGACTCTTTCTTTCCATCCTGGCTTTCAATTTCTTCAGGCTGGGATATTTTTTCTATGCCGGGTTGATGGTGATCTTGGCTGGAACATGCGACGTATTGGATGGCAGGCTGGCTCGCGACACTAAACAGATTACGAGATTTGGAGCTCTGATGGACTCCACCATCGACAGATACTCTGAGGTCCTGATGTTTCTGGGAATAGCCATGTTTTTTCATGATAAGCAAACCTATGTTGTATATCTTATAATTTTAGCCATCACCGGCTCTTTCATGGTAAGCTATACTCGTGCCCGGGCAGAAGGTCTGGGCATAGACTGCAAAATTGGATTGATGCAAAGACCGGAAAGGGTAACCTATTTAGCCATCGGATCGCTCTTGGGATCAATTCCCAAAACTAACTATATATTTCTGATCTTGGCCATTTGGTTTATCGCCATTTTTGCCAATATCACCGTGGTGCAGAGGATAATCTTCATTCGGAACGAACTCAAGAAACTGGAAAGTAAATAACGTGATTTTGGTTCATGCAAACTCAGCCATGATTCGGATTCATCCTGCACTTCGTCCTGCCCTTCGGTCCCGAGACCTCAGGGTCGAGGGAAGCCTCAGTGTCGAAGGAAACGGATTCACCGTGAACGGATATGCCACCAATTTTGGAGTATAAACGAACCCGTTCGCTTGTGAAAGAGTTATCTGCAATTGGAAAGAGGAGGTAATCAGGATGATAGTAGTTGGATGGGATAATGGCTTGCCAAATAATAGAACTGGAGCGGGATATGGTATCCGAATAGCACGTGAAGACAGAGATACGCATTTTCAGAGGGGATGGTCTTCTGTAGTCATCAAACTCGAAGGAGAAAATGAGGTAGAGGTTAGTTTATCCGATTCGTTTTGGCGAGGTTGCACTGAGTTACGAAGCTTCTTAGGCAACATCTCGCTCCTTGGCCGAGAGGTAACCCGCCTCGCCTAAAATTAGAACCGATAAGAGATACAAAATTCAGATTGGGTCGTGCATGAGCTTTCCGCAACAACAGATAACAGTGGATAAAAGGGAAATCAAAGATTTCATCAAATTGCCTTCGGCAACTTCTTTTGTCCGCAAACGTTAGGAAAAACCAGCCATCAATGACTGAAACGAAGAACGGAGGTTAAGGATGAATAGCCAAATAACCAATAAGTTGCTTGCTTTTGAGGCTGATCACGTATGGGTAAACCAAAATCTGGAAGCCCTTCTGGAGGTGTATCCCGATCAGTGGATCGCTGTCAAGGAGGCTAAAGTGATTGCTAGTGATCCCGATTTGGCTGGACTGTTGTCGAAGTTGCCAGATCCAGCCCATACATGTGTTGAATTTATTACCCGTGAGCCCTTGGAGATGGTGCTATGATTATTCGGGGCCGCTTTATCGGAGATGCACCGTATTTTACGCTTCATATTCGGTCAGCATACTTTCAAGGGTTAGTCTGGCTCTTGGCTGACACGGGCGCTTCTCGCACAACACTTTTGGATCGTGATGTGAGGCTCTTGGGCATACAGCTCGAAATCCTTGAACCAGCATTGTTGCCCATCGTTGGCATTGGAGGAAGTGTAAGGTCATTTCTGGTGCGGGATGTAGAACTTACATTGGCATCAGACGAAGGGGATTTAGTGCAACGACAAGACTTGTGGGTTGTGCAGCATGATCTAAGCCAGTTACCTCCTGAGGAAGTCTCACGTATTCTAAGACTTCCTTCGGTTCTGGGACGTGATCTGATCAATCGGTTTAGCTTCTCATGTGATTACCAGGCTGGAATTGTGCAACTAGAGGGTGATAAGCGGACTAGCTTCGGCTAACCCGGTGTTTGTGGCTCAGTTCGTTCGCCCAAATGCTTCCCACTTCACAAACATTGAAACCGTCAACTGAAATCTGGCAAAAGAGGTAAGAAGAATGATAACAGAAAAAGACAAAAATATAATTTTACAGTGTCCTAAAAAATATAATGTTTGCTATATTACGTTATTTGGGTCATCCATTCAGGATGAATCCATAAGAAAAGATCGCGAAGCCAATGATATAGATATTGGGGTGAAAGGAATCGAACCCCGGTTATACTTCAAATTTTACGCAGAGTTATTTAAACACTTATCAAAACCTGTTGATCTTGTGGATCTTTCCAAGAAATCATTATTTGATGAGCTGGTGGAAGAGACTGGGATAAGAATTTATGGATAATCTATCCAAGCAAATCATGGCAGAAAAGGAGAATGTGGAGACGGTATTATTACTCAGAGCATAAAATAGTTTACTTTTGGGAAATAGTTAAGTAACAAGGTTCTTTTCCAATTTGTTTGCTAGAATTCATAACAAGAATAATATCCTTAAAGAATTGATGATATTCACATTTCGAGGACTTCACCCTCCCCCTACCCCCTCCCGTCGAGGGAGGCGGCTATGTAAAGTCCCCCGCCTTTGGCGGGGTTAGGGTGAAGGGTATATAGAGTGAGGAGATGATATGGATAAGGTTAGAGTTGCGATCATAGGGGTAGGCAATTGCGCCTCCTCTTTTGTCCAGGGAGTGGAGTTTTATAAAAATGCCAAAGAGGACGATTTTATCCCGGGACTGATGCACGTTAACTTAGGCGGCTATCACATAAAAGACATAGAATTCTCTGCCGCTTTTGATATCGACAAAAACAAGGTGGGAAAGGATCTCAGCGAGGCTATCTTTACCTATCCCAACAATACCTACAAGTTTTCCCGGGTTCCATTTGTGGGAGTTCCGGTTCATCGAGGCATGACCCACGACGGTTTGGGACAATATCTATCCAAGATAATCCAAAAAGCTCCGGGACCCACTGCCGACATTGTGAAGATTCTAAAAGATACCAGAACCGATGTGGTGGTCAGTTACCTGCCAGTGGGAAGTGAGGAGGCCACCAAATGGTATGTGGAGCAGGTTCTGGATGCCGGATGCGGGTTCGTGAACTGCATTCCGGTCTTCATTGCCAGGGAAAAATACTGGCAGAAGCGCTTTACCGATAGAGGTTTGCCAGTGATAGGAGACGATATAAAGTCCCAGGTGGGAGCTACCATCATCCATCGGATACTGACCAGGCTTTTTCGGGACAGAGGCGTCAGGTTGGAGAGAACCAGCCAACTCAACGTTGGCGGAAATACTGACTTTTTGAACATGCTGGAGCGTTCCCGCCTGGAGTCGAAGAAAATCTCCAAGACCGATGCAGTAACTTCACAGCTGGATTACGATTTGGGTGCCACCAACGTGCATATCGGACCTTCCGATTACGTAGCCTGGCTCACCGACAGGAAATGGGCTTACGTGAGAATGGAGGGGAGAACCTTTGGAGACGTTCCCTTGAACGTTGAATTGAAACTGGAGGTGTGGGACTCTCCCAATTCCGCCGGCGTGGTGATAGATGCGGTCAGATGCTGTAAGCTGGCCTTAAATCACAGACTAAGTGGTGCCATCGATGCTCCCTCGTCTTATTTCATGAAATCTCCGCCCAAACAATATACAGATGAACAAGCTAAAGTTCTGACCGAGGAATTCATTCAATCCTATGGATCCAAAGTCGGAAAATACGGCAAGAAGGAGAAAAAGGCCGCTCCTTTAAAAGCAAAAAGAGCGGTCAAAAGATAAAAGCCAAGATTTGGATAAAGTGAAAAAGTCCAAGTGAGGTGGCCAGAATGATCACTCATTAGGGTGGTTCTAAAAAAATGCCACCTCTTTGTTTTGGTTGCTTTCATAAATCGAAGTTTCTGAAAACCAGTTTGGAGAGGATTCATCCAGAGGGAGAATTTGGAGTATTCGCCTTTAGGAACTATTGAAAAACTGGAACTAATAGAGCGTCATTCTGACCCCGCCTTTAGCGGGGGAAGAATCTCCATATGAATCAATGAGATTCTTCGGTCGCTATGCTCCCTCAGAATGACAGGGTGGGCTTTTTCAACACTCTTTTTGGGCGAAGGCTCTTTCTCGGTAGTTATTCAAATATGGCTGGATTTTTCATAACATTTGAAGGCATTGACTTCTGCGGTAAGACCACCCAGGCCAAAAAGCTGGCGAACTATCTCAGAAAAAAAGGACATGAGGTGGTTTTCATAAGAGAACCGGGTGGAGAAAGAATATCAGAGAAGATCAGAAAGATTCTCCTAAGCGAAAAGAACAAAGAGATGACCCCTACAACCGAGCTTCTGCTATACATGGCCAGCAGAGCTCAATTGACCCAAAGGACCATCCTTCCCAGCTTAAAGGAGAAAAAGACCGTGATCTGCGACCGATATTCGGATTCAAGCTTAGCCTATCAGGGATATGGCCGGGGATTGAACATAAGTATGATAAAATATCTGAATCAAGTTTCATCATCTGGATTTACTCCGGATCTGACCATCCTTTTGGACGTGCCGGTTAGAGTTTGTCTGAAAAGAAAGGCTAAAGAGAAGAAAGGTAAAGATAGGCTGGAGAGAGAAAAACTTGAATTCCACCAGAAGATAAGAGATGGTTATCTGAAGATTGCCGAAAGGAATAAAAAAAGAATAAAGATCATCGACGGCAGGGAGGATCAAGAAAAAACCTGGCACAAGGTGAAAAAGGCAGTTGATAGCTTTTTAAAGCATGGGGCACGGATTCGATGAATCGAACCGCTACAGGTCTCTCGTTCGTCACGGATGCCCTCGTCCGTGACACTTTATGGTAACGGACAGGGTGTCCGTTACCAACAAGAGGAGATTGAAAATAATCCCCCTGAATCCCCCTTTTACAAAGGGGGAGTTAAAGGGGGATTAAGAAGGTACCCCTGACCAACGAGCGATTTATCGAATGGTCGTAGCCGTAGCCTACCCGACACAGTAAATTGAATATATTAAAAACAGCGAAAAGGACTCAGTAGAATTGGCTGGCCTAATCATAGGAATAATTCTGGGGATACTTGGAATAATTGCTACCGTTTATTTTGGCATCAAAGCATTGAAGCCAAAGATTCCTCTCGAACTTGAGAGAGACATCGTGAAGATAAGGGCGGAACTGCACCAGGTTGCCTTATATCTCGATGGTCTTCCTGAAACCAAAGACAAAAAGAAGAAAGCTTTATTCGAGAAGGGAATGTCTTTGATGGCGCAGTATAAGTATGAACAGGCTATTGAGTCATTCAGAGAATGTTTGGCATTGGAAACAGAAGGGAGGGAAAAGGCAGCATTGTTCCTCTTAATAGGAAACTCCTTTTACGCCTGGAACAAATGGAACCAAGCTCTGAGCGGTTGGGAAGAGGCACTGGACGCCGCAGAAAAAGCGAATGATGAACAAGGTCAAGCCGCCGCCTTGGGAAATCTGGGCTTGGTTTATCGGTCCAAAGGCGAATGGGATAAGGCGATTGAGTTTTATAATAAGAGTTTAAAGATAAATGAAAAGACCGGTGACGAGCATGGGATGGCACAGACTTATTGTAGTTTGGGAAATGTGTATAGGTTGAAAGGCGAATTGGATAAGGCGATTGAGTTTCATAATAAGGCATTGAAAGGATTCGAAAAGATAGGTGATGAGCGTGGGATGGCTTATACTTTTAATAATCTGGGCTTGGTTTATAAGGCTAAAGGGGAATGGGATAAGGCGATTGAGTTTTATAATAAAGCATTGAAAGGATTAGAAAATATAGGTGATGAGCATGGGATGGCACAGACTTTTAATAATCTGGGCATAGTTTATCAGGCCAAAGGTGAATGGGATAAGGCGATTGAGTTTTATAATAAGAGCTTAAAGATAAAAGAAAAGATAGGTGATGAGCATGGGATGGCACAGACTTTTAATAATCTGGGCTTGGTTTATCAGGCCAAAGGGGAATGGGATAAGGCGATTGAGTTTTATAATAAGAGTCTAAAGAAAAGATAGGTGATGAGCATGGGATGGGACAGACTTTTAATAATCTGGGCGGTGTCTATCAGCTAAAAGGGGAATGGGATAAAGCGATTGAGTTTTATAATAAGAGTTTGAAGATAAACGAAAAGATTGGCGATGAGCATTTGAGGGCACAGACTTTCAATAATCTGGGCTTGGTTTATAAAACGAAAGGCGAATGGGATAAGGCGATTGAGTTTTATAATAAGAGTATAAAGATGTATCAAAAGATCGGTGATGAGCATGGGATGGCACAGACAAAGGCAAATATTGCAATTTTGTATAAGACGCAAGGCAAAAAAGAGGAGGCAAGAAGGTTACTTGAGGAGAGTCTGAGAACATTTGAAAAAATTGGAGATAGACCGAACGCAGAGATTGTAAGGGAGCATTTGGAGGAGTTGTAGCAGAAACCTCTCCCGCTATCTCCCCTTCAGGGTGAATCCCCTCAGGATGAACCCCTCTCCCCTGCCTTTGGCGGGATTTTCAACATTGTATGGAGCGGGGGACGGGGGGGTGAGGTAACCTGTAGCGGTCGCATTCATGCTACCTTATTAGTGAATTCCTCTCCGGTCGTGGGAAGAAGGCAAGGGTGAGGGGGAGAACAAAAGATGCTTATGCCCCTCACCTTGGTCCTC
>SMTZ1_10034803_pt1 | contig 11742 bp, 12 predicted proteins | sample DeeMarSWOR136_30_FD_25667 | JGI IMG/M metagenome (IMG submission 25667) | reverse complement strand
CTGAAGAAACCCTTCAGGTTTGGGTGGACTGGATACCGCAATGCTTCGGCGATTTGTAAGTGCTTCCACCCGAGGTCATGATGGGCCGTGGCTGAATAGAGAATTGCCAAGTTGTTGTGGGCTTTCGCATGAGTGGGCTTAATCTGAACAGCCTTCCTGTATTCGGAGATGGCCTCATGGAGGCGACCCATCTTTCTATAAGCAGTCCCCAGATTAAAGTGGACGACCGCGATGCCTGGAAACAGGGAGGCGATCTTTTCCCAATGGGCGATGGCCTTTTCGAATCTGCCGGCTCGAACATGTCCGATGGCCAGTCTATGGTGGGCCTCAATTAGGTTGGGCCATTTTGCCAAGGCCCTCATCAGGTCGGTGAATCCATCTCCATACTCTCGCGTTTTGGCATATGCCAATCCCAGGTTGATATGAGCCATGGAATAATTCGGATTAATTCCGATGGCCTTCTTATATTCCGCGATGGCTTCTTCCAACATGCCCTTTTTTTCGTACGCAAAACCGAGAATATTGTGAGCCTCCGCCCGACTAGGGTTCACCTCCACGGCCTTCTTCCACTCATGGATGGCGTTCTCAAGCATTCCCTTATCGAAATACTCGATGCCCGAAATCAAGTTCCGATCTTCCGACAATTCCCACCCTCCCGGTTCATCCGAGGGCGCCGATCTCCACGCCCCGCACCTGCTTCCGGAATTCCTCGCTTTCCTCGATGAGCCGACCGATATTGGATTGAGCGATCAATTCCACCTTGGGGAAATCCTCATCGGGGAGGGATTGAAGTCGGGTTTTCACCGCTTTATCCGCCGTTCTCCCTTCAATGGAGGAGCGGCTCCACTTCTGGGCCAATTCCAATACCCCATCCCTTCCTCTCCGATAAAAGACGGAGGCCAACACCGACAACACAACGGTATCCTTTGAGATGCAGCAAATATCCGCCGAACGGATAGCGTAACCATTCCCATTGAAGGAGACAGCTACTCCTCGGCCATCCCTTACGAGCTCGAAGGCCTGGACATCGGTAATGCTATCCCCGACATAGATCACATCGGCACGCTGACCACCAGTCCTCTTCAAGCTATCCAGCACCGCATTGGCCTTTTCGACTCCTCCTACAGGGTTCACCTCCACAAAAGCCCTCCCCACCTCCATCTCGGCTATCTCCTGCCAGAAGACGTGGTTCAATCGTCTCACCGTCCCCTGATCCGAAGGAGATAAATCCTCGATGCCCGCGGTCTCCTCTTCCCAGCTCATCATCTTCATCCCGGCAATCTCAGAGGCCAACCCCCTCAGGCGTGTTTCCTCCCCCTTCCCCAGTGGATATGCGTCGATATTGACCTCGGTGCAGTAAACCCGATCCATCGGAAAACCTATCAAGCTGCAAAGGGCATGAAGATACGGTTCATAGCTCGTGCTGACGATGAAGGAGGGCATCAATCCGTCGACAAACCGCACTGTTTCCACCGCCCCCTGGACCAAAAGGATGTTTCTCCTGGAATGGTTCACCATCTCCGCATTGCTCATTCCATGCGCTTTCAAGAACGGGAGGATGAGCTTCAGGGTATCTCCCGCCTTGTAGCCAGGCTTCTTCTCGACGTCGGCGAGGAAATCGTCGTATTTGCTGACCAGGGCGAAGAATCGCTGCCCGTCCGGGATACAAGAAGCGGCAAGTTCCATCGCGTTATCGTTCTTGGAGATGGGACCTTCGCAATCGGTGTTGAATTGCCTCGTTGTCACATCCGCTCCTTTCATCTAATTCACCGCTTTCTGATCTGTTGCCCAAATCCCCTTCGCCCAGAGTTCGTGTTGCGTGTTCGTGTTGCGTGTTCGTGATGATTAGGACCGAAGACCGCGGACGGATGACCGCGTTAGAGGATCGTGTTCGTGCTCGCATATTTCGTGCTCGTGATACGTGTCCGTGGTTCGGACCCCATCATTTGTCACTTGAATTTAATTTGAAATTTGGAGTTTGCCATTTGAACTTTCCATTTTTAACCAATAAAACCAATCAAACTAATACAACCAACCAACTCATTGTCATTTGGCATTTGAACTTTGACATTTGATATTCTTACCTTCAGCGTCTAAGCTCTTTCCCCTTTCCGACTGCAGTACCGCGTCACTGCAACACTGTGTATTTTCTCGCTCAGAGCTCCCTTTTCCGGTTTCCGGTGGTCTCATTCCAATTCCATCTTCCTCAAATACCCTTCTATCTCATCGTTCAGGAGAATGGCCCCGATCTCTTCCCCCTTGTCATTTACGACCTTTCCCTCCGTCACCACTAGCCTGCCCTCGGCAAGGGCCTTCAGGGTGAAAATGATCAGCGGAACCTCCCTCCTCACCCCCTGCCGTCGAATCTCCTTGAAGAGCGGGTTTTCCTCATTTTCTTCCGCGATGATATCGGCCATGCTTTTCTTCGTCAATTTCCTCTTAAGATCATCCCAAAAGGGGTCAAAAACCTTACCACGAATGGGAAAGGTACAGTATGTGATTGGGGGCCCTGCATCGAGCACCTCCGTAACAACGTGCATCATCACGCCTGTCTCAGTGGCCCTGTTCTCGATCAGTTGCCAAATGACTTCCTGCCAGGTCCCCTGAGGCCCACCCGGCCTGGCGGGATGAAGGTTCATCATGGTACAACGCCTGCACATCTCCGGGCTGACGATCAACATATAACCCGCCAAAACGATGACCTCCGCTCCATACTTCTGCACCCTGTTCATCACTTCCTCATGGTATTTAGTACGCCATATCCCCGGAGAAGCCAACCGCAGATGGGGGTCAAACTCGGAACTGGAGAGGAAGATCACCTTAACGTCGAGCATCTTGGCCAGTTCGATGAACCGGTCGCTCTCAACCTTCTCCCCGGGCCGTCTGTTACAAAACACATACCCGATCCTCCCCGGAATCACCCCACTTGAAATGTTCTCATAGACCGCCTGCAATAACTCCCGTGCCGCCTCGTCTCGTCCCGTCGAGAACCACCCCATTGTATAATTCATCTTCCCTCATCCCCCATAGAATCAAAAAATCCAATCAGATCATCCTTTGTTGGGTATTGATCCCTTCCGAATCCGGTAACACTTTTACCGGCAACCTTCGTAGCGAAAAGGGCACAATCTTTCAGGGGTTTGCCTAAAATCATGCCCGCGAGAAATCCCGCGTTATAGACGTCTCCGGCCCCGGTATTATCCACAACCTCAACCTCCTCGGCAGAAACATCAAAGCCCTCTTCTCGAGATAAGACAGAGGACCCCGCTTTTCCCCTTTTGCAGACAACGATATCAGGGCCGTAGCCCAGGAGCTTTCGGCATCCCCGCTGATAATCCATCGATGTCAGGAGCGCAACCTCCCTATCGGTAACGAAGAGGACCCCACATCGCTCTATAAAGGGCTCTATCTCCTTTAATCCACGCCTGGCATATATCTCCCCCGGGTCAAAGCTCACTTTTCCGTGGGGGAGGTATTCCAATGCCTCCTTTTGGGCCCCCATGGGTAATTCCCCCCCAAAGGAGGTCATGTGGAGAAGACGACTTTGAGACAAGAGTTCCCATTCGACTTCATCGGCACAGAGGGTGTCATTGGCATTGGGGTGCAGGAAAATGGATCGATCCTGAGACTTGTCCAGGACGATCAAACAAACGCCGCTCCTTTGGTCTCTCCTTATCCACCGAGTATCCACCCTTCCCGCTGCGAGGGAACGCATCAGGAAATCGCCATCCTCGTCTGCCCCTACCTTGCCGATAAATGCCGTATTGAAGCCCATTCTCGAAAGCGCGAAAATCGTATTCGCCGCTGATCCACCCCCGCTTTTCCCCCTGAATCGACCGTGCCGATTGAGCAGCCTCAACAGGTGCTGGAACTCCTCGTGAAATTGAGGCGGTCGAAGAGATCCACCTCATAGAAGAGATCGACGTTTAAGGCCCCGAATCCGACCACATCCTTCATGAAAGCGCCAACCTATGACCATTGCATTACAGATAAAATAAAGCCCTTGAAATTTCAAGAAAAAAGTTATTCCCTCCATAACTCGCTTGAAGGCGTTCCTCCAGAGGCTTTGCGTTTCTCATGTGAGAATAGCTGCTTGACACGGCAAAACAGGCGCTATAACGTGGGTCAGTCGGCAATGCCTGCAGGGTAATGTTGGCTTTTGTTGTATTTAAAAAGGGGAGAATTAAAATGAGCATTTCGACTATTGCAAAGAGAAGGTCTCTGTACGAAGTGACGATGTATGACTCAACAACGTCTACACAGGCCTTTTTGGTGATCGATACACTACAGACGGGGTTGGCAGGTGGAGGGATTCGAGGTGAGACGTCTGGCCAAGACGATGACGTATAAGTTCGGTGCGGCCAAGGTTCCACTTGGCGGTGCTAAATCGGGAATCGTAGCTGATCCCAGCTCTCCCGACAAGAAAAAGCACTTAGCCGCCTTTGCCCAAATGGCCGCGCCATTTCTGAAGACCCTCTATGTGGCCGGGGAGGACCTGGGAACCACGGCCGAGGATATTGCTTATATTTATACGGAAGTTGGTATTTCTTGGGTCAAGGTGGCCAAAGAGAAGATTCAGCAGCCGGGGGTGAAAACCTTGAGGAGATACTGACCGGCTTTGGGATTGCCGAGGTTTCGGCCGAGGCCTGCAATTTTACGGGTCTCAAACAGGACCAGGCCCGCGTGGCCATCCAGGGCTTCGGCACCGTGGGGAGCATGGCGGCTAAATTCATGTCCGACAAGGGCTTTAAAATTGTCGCGGTGGCCGATATTTCGGGGACAATATACTATCCTGACGGGCTTCCATTAAAAAGACTCCTAGCGGCGAAGAATATGAGCGGCACTATCGACCGCGCAAAGATACCTGCGGACTGCCAGATCCTTAACCGGGATGAATGGCTGAATCTGGACGTAGACATCTTGGTCCCCGCAGCAATCGGCGATGCCATCCGTAAGGACAACGTTTCTGGAGTTAAGGCCAAACTGGTGGTCCAAGGGGCCAACTTTCCCGTGACCGAGGAGGCGGAAAGATACTTCTATCAGCACGGCATTGCCAACGTTCCCGATTTTGTCGCCAATGCCGGGTCGGCTGGAGGTTTTGGTATGTTACTCACCGGCCAAGTTCCCCTGGATCCAGACAGGATACTCGAGGCTCTCGCCTCACGCCTCAGAGAAACGACCCGTGAGGTGTTATCTCTGAGCAAGGAGGAAGGGATATCTCCCAGATTTGCCGCCGTCAGGCTGGCCGAGGAGAGGCTCAGGGAAACGGAAACGGGAAAACTCTGAACACTACTCATGGCCGCTCCCAAAATTCATTGGAGAATTGCTTACTGGTACAAATCCGCCAAAAAATCTACAGCAATATTCTGCTATTCCATTAGCCGTTAACGGCACGACTATGAAGTCGTTTGATTATATAGAGGGTTACTTTGCCCGAATCATCACGAGGACCATCTTAAACCTTTCCCGGGCTTCCACGGCATGTGGCTTATCTGCCGGCATGATGATTTGCTGTCCCGTCCTGACCTCGTAATCCTTTCTCTCAATGGTAATAGTGCCGGTTCCCTCGATTACCTCGATGAGGGCATCATAGGGTGCGGTGTGCTCGCTCAGTTTTTGCCCCTTATCGAAGGCAAATACGGTAATCGTTCCAACTGGTTTGTCGATGATCGCCCGGCTCACAATCGACCCTTCCTGATAGTTGACCAATTCGGCGTAGCTGAATGGACGGGCGACGAGTCTTTCATCCTCTATGGTCATACCTTTTCTCCTTTTCATCATTTCATCCATATGCTGAAACTTGCTGTACTTCGGGAGTGGCGCGTACCCACTCCTCCTTCAGTATATCGCCCTGAATGCCCACGACAATGCATTTGACCGGGATTTTCCTCTCTGCCTGAGCGACAGCCTGCAGCGCCAGCTGCAGAAGCCCGCTACAACAGGGAACCTGCATAATCATGACGGTGAGCGTGTTTATCTTCGCACCGTCGATCAGGGCTTTCAATTTTTCCAGGTAAATCTCCTTGCCCTCGTCCAGCTTGGGACACGCGATGCCCAGGGCCTTCCCCTTCAGGTAGTCCTTGTGAAAATCTCCAAGCGAATAGGCCACGCAGTCTGCAGCCAGGAGCATATCAGCACCCTGATAGTGAGGTGCATTCGGAGACAGAAGGTGCATTTGAATCGGCCAGTGGGTGAGTTGCGAGGGCCGCTTTCCAGAGAGAACCTCGGCAGCAGCGTCTTCCCTGGCAAAGGACATCATTCTCGAGCCGGGGCAGCCTCCTAAGGGCATCTCATGGATGGGCGGTTCTTTCTCCTCGGGTATCGGGATACGCTGCTCTTTGAGGTACTTTACAGCTTGGTCGTAATACTCATCCTGTTTGTGTTACGACGTTCTCCATCACCTTGCGCTCGTCATACTCCTCTGCTTCCCGTTCCTCAATGGTTATGGCGTCCTCCGGACAGTGGCCAAGGCAGGCTCCCAGGCCGTCACACAATAAATCACTGACCAGCCTGGCCTTGCCGTCGATGAGTTGGATGGCCCCTTCAGGGCAGTTGGGTATGCAGAGCCCACAGCCCGTACATTTCTCCTCGTCAATCGTGATGATATTCCGTTTCATACTTCGTACCTCCTTTGTAAAGGTGAAATAATTCTTGCCAATTTATCTATAACAATGCCGGATCCTGGATATAAACGCCTTGACCCAAGTCAAAAGAACTCTTACTTTTTTTTTCAACTGCCGCGTTCTTCGCAAGAGACCCGGACGTGGTTGAAGATCATTCGATGGCCGTCCATGCCTGCGTTCTAATCAGATGATAAGCCGAGATCCTCGGTAGGATCAGCGAGATTTAAAAAAGGTTTAAATCCAATCGTCATTGTGGTATAAGTGAGAAAAGATCTTGGTAATGTCCATTACTTCGATTTGAAGGAATTAATAACCCCAACCTTCTGGAGTGAGTCATGAGACAAGGTTTCCAGAAGGTGTTAATTAACAGCCTCCTAGAGGGTCTTCGTGCTCCTCTGGAGGCTTTTGTTTTTGCCGGCGTGCTTTTGATATGTCTCCTCCCTCTTTTCCCTAGCCTTGAGGTTCTTTAAGGCGGGGGTGATCCCATGACTGAAGAGCGCGCGAAACGAAAACTCACCGCGATATTCAGCGCAGATGTCAAGGGCTACAGCCGCCTCATGCGTGAGGATGAGCTCGCAACGGTCGAAACCCTAAAGAAATATCGGGAAGTCATGACTTCACTCATTCAGGAATACAGGGGCCGCGTGGTGGACGCTCCCGGAGATAACGTCTTGGCTGAGTTTTCGAGCGTGGTTGATGCGGTGGAATGTGCGGTAAAGATCCAGGAAGAACTTAAGGCCAGCAATGCTGAGTTGCCCGAAAACCGCAGGATGGAGTTCCGCATTGGTATCAACCTCGGGGATGTTATTGAGGAGGGAGATAGAATCTATGGAGACGGTGTGAATATTGCGGCCAGACTGGAGGCCTTAGCAGACCCGGGAGGTATCTGTATCTCCAAGACAGCCTTTGATCAGATCGAGACCAAGCTGCCTCTGGGATATGAGTATCTGGGCGAGCAGACGGTCAAGAACATTGCCAAGCCGGTGGAAGTCTACCGCGTATTGACGGAGCCCGAGGCAGCCGGCAAAGTTGTCGAAGGGAAAAGGCCGAGACCGGTACAATGGCGATGGACTGCTTTGGCCATTGCAGCCGTCCTGGTGGTCGGAGCGGCAGTAACGATCAGGAGGTTTTATTCCCGTCCCCCCCCGATGGAGCCGGCCTCTCTTGAGAAAATGGCATTCCCCTTACCCGACAAGCCCTCCATTGCAGTGCTTCCATTTGCCAATATGAGTGGGGACCCCAACCAGGAGTACTTTAGCGACGGGATAACCGAGGAAATCATCACCGCCCTCTCCAAGGTCCCACGCCTGTTTGTGATTGCTCGAAACTCAACGTTCACCTACAAGGGGAAGCCGGTGAAGGTTCAGAAGGTAGCTGAGGACTTAGGGGTGCGGTATGTGCTGGAGGGCAGCGTCCGTATGGCCGGAGACAGGGTACGGATCACAGCGCAGCTTATTGATGCTATTACGGGCCACCACTTGTGGGCGGAGCGTTATGAACGGAACATGAAGGACATATTTGCCCTGCAAGATGAGATCACGCTGAAGATCCTGGTCGCCTTACAAGTAAAGCTGAACCTCGAGGCCTATTTGAAATTTTTGCAGTCGAGTGAGCATTCCGCTCGTTTCACCAAAGAGGATAATGTCCTGGCCCGGCAGCTGGCGAAGGAAGCTATTGCCCTGGACCCTGGGTATGCAATTGCCTACTTGCGCCTGAGCGCGACCCACCTTATGGATTTGATGTACGGATCGAGTGAATCACCCGGGGAGTCTCTGAGGCTGGCCGAGGAACCGATCAAAAAGGCCCTCGCCCTGGATGCCAATTTGGCTGAGGCCCATGCCTTTCTGGGTCGAATCTACCTGACGAAAAAGCAGCATGAGAAGGCTATCGTTGAAGGGGAACGCGCTCTCGCCCTCGGTCCTAATTCGGATTTCATCCACGCGGCGCTGGCCTTTACCCTGCGCTATTCGGGAAGACCGGAGGAGGCAATTGCCCTGTACAAGAAGGCGATCCGTCTCAACCCTATCCCTCCGGTCTGGTATTTGTGGGGCTTGGGCTTTTCCTATTTCATGCTGGGACAGTATGAGGAGGCGATAGCAGAGCTTAGGAAAGCACTCCATCGCGCCCCCGATAGTCAATTCAGCCACATAGTATTAGCCGCCACCTACAGTGAATTGGGCCGTGAAGAGGAAGCATGTGCTGCAGTTGCAGAAGTCCTCAGGATAAACCCCAAGTTCTCCCTTGAGCAATGGGCTAAGACCCATATGTATAAGAATCAAGCCGATTTGGATCGTACTGTTGAAGCTCTCCGCAAGGCGGGGCTAAAGTAACCTGATATGAGGCATGAGTGGCATGAGGGACGTCCTTAAATAACTAAGAAAGTTTATCGATCATCTGATAGTTATTCTTTCTTGCAATGATTTCACCTCTTTCAACGGCGTATCCTACTCCAGGCGAACTCATGCCCAGATGCCTGCCTATGTCGGTTAAAGACATACCTAATTCCCGAGCCGCCCAGTAACATAGAAGGCTCCTAGCTTCCACCTTGGTCTTTTGTCGTCCCTTAGAAAAAAGAGAGCTCGTATCCATTTGATATATCTTGGCCACCACGGCTGCAACTTTCTGAATATCGTATCCGAGGCGTTTCAACTCATATTGACGATCATACTGTTCATTGGCAAGGAACAGGACCTCCGTAACAAAATCACTCTCGCCTAAGATGCGTTCATCGCCTTTGACACGGCTTTGGCCTTTTGGGGGTATCTTTTTTACCTCCTCCCATCCACCAAGGCTCCGAATCAATCCTCCGCCTACTAGCTCTGGGCGCCGCCCCTGATCTATCCCGGCCAACACGTATGAGAGGTAGTGGTCTCTAGCCTCCCTTATCCGTCCACCAAAATGCGAAAGCACGTACCTGGTGTCCTGCCATGGTATTTCGTTTATCCCCATCAGAACGCTGTGGCCACAATAGGGATATTTGCCAAGTGCCTTGAGATCGACGACAACCCCGGCCCTAAGGAGGTTCAAATGGATATAACGAACAAGCTCCTTTAAGTACACATCCTCCTGGCAAATGATTGATTTGTATCGATTTTGAAACAGGGGACCATGGCGGTGATGCCGCCGATTAAAACTAACTGCATATCCGGTAAGCAATCTCCTCATTAAGGGTGGCAATCCAACATCTCCGCTTCGCAGGAGAAAGTGAGCGTGATTAGGCAGAAGGGCCCAGGCGTAACAGGTGGTTCGGGTTTCAGGCAGCAGCTTACTCAGCCGTTCAACAAGGTTGTCGCGATCTTTATCGTCTCTAAAGATGTGCCTACGTTCAATTCCCCGGACGATAACGTGATGCAAAACACCCGGAGCATCTAGACGGGCTAACCTGGGCATGATCCATGCTTACACCCATTCAGCTGATAAGTCAAGTTATTTATTTAAGGACGTCCCCCATTATCCACTTATCTGGTTGATGCGCCCTTGCTTTTGTGGTTAAATACACGTCATTTAAGCTCTTGGCCGGCAGAGAGGCAGAGGGGATCGTATCGAAAGGCATTCTGGATGATGAATGAACACGGCAAAGACAGGTTCAATATCCATGGAATTATCGGGCTCGGCATCTTGATCGTGGCAGACATTATGATGTTCAGAGGAGTCGAGCCCTTCGTCTCATGGTTCTACTGCTTCGCATGGTGGTCGTATATCCTCATCGCCGAAATTCCCTCCTGATGAACCGGACCAAGGAGTTCTTCCTCCTGCTGCCCTGGTCCGTCGCGGTCTGGCTCTTCTTCGAGCTTGTAAACCTCGCCCTGAAGAACTGGTACTATATCAACATACCCAGAAACACTGCCATGAGGTGGATCGGCTATATGGTCGCCTACTCCACGGTTCTCCCCGGGATTTTCGAGACCACGGAGCTCCTGGAAAGTCTTGGCCTTTATCGGGGGCTCTCGGTTCGCGCGATCCCCGAAAGCCGAAAGTGGTACATCCCCTTCTGGATCGTGGGTGGAGCATTCCTCATCCTCCCCATCACCCTGCCTCAATACTGCTTTCCCCTCATCTGGGGGTCTCTGGTCTTCCTCCTGGAACCTATCAACCACCGCTTTGGGGGGAAATCGCTCATGCGGGACTGGGAGCGGAGGAATCCATCGAAATTCCTGCTTCTTCTCACGGCCGGGCTGGCCTGCGGTCTTTTTTGGGAATTCTGGAACTTCTGGGCCCGGTCCAAATGGGTTTACACCGTCCCCTTCTTCGACGAACTGAAGGGATTCGAGATGCCCTTTTTGGGATTCCTGGGGTTTCCTCCCTTTGCCGTTGAGTGTTACGCCATCTATAACTTCATTTCACTCTTCAGGCATAAGAGGGGTTGGGAGCGGGACCAGTACACCCTCAACCTGGAGCACAGGACCAGACCCATGGCCATTGCGGTAAGCGTTTTGGGACTGGCCATCTTTTATGCGTTCGTTTTTCATTCCATTGACACCAAGACCATCAACTCCTATATCGCCAGGGTTTCCGACCTGAACCTGATCGAACCCGAATATCAGGAAAAGCTCGAGGAAATGGACCTCCACACGGTTGATGATCTCTTCCAGAGAATCAAGGAACCCGAGGGGAGAAAGGAATTAGGAGAAAAACTGGGAATCTCCGATGACCAAATCTCCGATTGGGCCAAATGGTCTCAGCTGATTCGGCTGAAGGGCCTGGGCGTCAAGAACTTTCTCCTGTTGAGGGATGTCGGCGTAGATGATGTCCAAACGCTCGCCCGGCAACAACCCTTCAAACTCTATGAGAAGCTCGTTCGAGCAAATGAAGCTGACCCCATTACTTTCCAGCCCATTGATATGGCTAAAATAAAAATTTGGATTAGGGCGGCGAGGAAAACGGAGGAAATCCTTTAGCATGGTTTTAGAGGCAGCAACCGGAAATCGGGATCTATACCCCCCCAGTCACTCAGACAGTTTGATCAGCATTCCCGTCCTCTTGGCCTTCTTGATAACCAGTTCCAATCCCACCCATGCCAGCCCCAAGTAGATCAGCGCCAATCCATATCCCCGAGCCAGAAACCCGCTGAGATCACTGGAGAATCCGTAGAAGGAGCGAAAGTACTCCAGGAAATAGG
>SMTZ1_10012633_pt1 | contig 11742 bp, 8 predicted proteins | sample DeeMarSWOR136_30_FD_25667 | JGI IMG/M metagenome (IMG submission 25667) | reverse complement strand
GCGGAGACACGGAAAAGCCGATGGCACAGTTCATGGGCAAGCCTCTCATGAGAAGAGTTATTGAAGCCACCAAAGAATCCAAAAGAATTGAAGAGACATACGTGGCGGTAACAGGCTACAGTCCAAAAACAGCACAGGAGGCAGCAGAAGCATCCGTGAAGGTGGTGGAAACTGATGGAAAAGGATACCATGCTGACTTGCAGCAAGCTGTTAAGGATGCAAACATAAAATGTCCTGTCTTGATTGTTTCAGCTGATCTTCCTCTGCTGAGTGGAGAGTTTCTGGACGAAGTAATCGGGGAATACGAAGAGTCTGGCAAGCCTGCTTTGACTGTGCTTGTTCCTGAAGAAGCGCTCAAGGAGTATGGCGTGTCAGCTGTCTCACCTTTGGAGTATAAGGGAAGGATGTATGCTGTTTCGGGGATAAACATAATTGATGGTCAACGAATCTTGGAGGAACAGGACCAAGAGGTCATTGTCAGCAGGAGACCTGAAGCGGTTTTCACCGTGAACTCTCTTGAAGATTTGGAGTCTGCAAAAAATTATCTGTTGCGCATCAAACGAGATTCGAAACGAAACAAGGGTTGAGTAACGGCTATTCTGGGTTACCGAAGGATTTTATTTGCTCTACCAGTTTTCTGTTTTCTTCTGGTCTTCTAACTGTCGCTCTGAAGAATCTGTTGTTTAGCCCATCGAAGTCTTTGCAGTCTCTGATGAGGAGACCAGTTTTGGCGAGCCCCTCAGCGAGCTGCGTTGAGGTTAAGTCTCCTTGAATAATTTCGACGAGTAGAAAGTTGGTTTCAGACGGGTACACCTTCAGCCAATTGATGGGCTTGAACATCTCCTGCATCTCTTTTCTGCTCTTTGAGACAAGAAGCCGGGTTCTTTTGATGAAGTCTGCGTCCTTAACTGCCTCGGCTGCAGCGAACATGGCTAAACTGTTCACGCTCCACGGCATAATCACCCTCTTCAGAATCTTCACAAGCTCAGGGGAGCCTATGCCGAAACCGATTCTGACACCTGCCAAGCCAAAGAATTTGGTTAATGACCTGAGAACAAACAGGTTGTTGTAATCTTTAACATACTTAGTCATAGAGTACCGTTTGCCGTCGTCAACAAAGTCAATGTAATCCTCGTCAACAAACACAAGAACATCATTTTCTGCGGCAAGTTTAACGATTCGCAAGATATCGCCTTTTTCATAAAGCCATCCGGTTGGACTGTTCGGGTTGCAGAGAAAAATTATCCTAGTTTTCTTTGTTATCGAGTTTTCCAGTTCTTCAACGTTTAGCCTGAAATTGTTTGCTGGATCGCATTTCAGGAATATCATGTTGCCGCCGAATCTTTCTATGGCTGCCTTGTATTCGCTGAAGGTGGGAACTGGAATAACTGCCTCGTATCCGTTCTCAAGGAAGACCTCATTGAACAAATAGATTAGCTCGGTGGAGCCATTGCCCACCACTACGTTGTTCGGCGCTACACCAACGGATTTTCCAAGAGCCTCAAGAAGCCATTCAGGATTGGGGTCGGGGTAATGGTGTATCAGGTTGAGGTGCTGGCGGATGCTTTCTAGGGCGGTTTTGGGTGCGCCTAGGGGATTGGTGGAAATGCTGAAATCGATGAGTTGATCTACGGGAATTTTGTGTTTCTCTGAAACTTCCCAAACGTTTCCGCCGTGAAAGTATGGTTTCAGATTTCTTAGGGATTTCTTAACGAGTTTAGAGGCGTCTACCATATGGATGGCTTCCTTTTCGGGTTTTCAGACTTTCGTATTGTTAAGACAGGTATAAAAATTAACAGTAAAAACTGGAGGCGTTAACTGTCTTTTTTGTCGATTGACTTGAGGAAAATGAACAGTTCGTCCTCATTTTTCCATTGCATCTTGAAGTGACTGTTGTAGTCATTGCAGATTCGGTAAAGCCAATATGCGGCTGCTAAACCACACGTTACAACACTGAGAACCAGATACTTGTTCAATGGGAAACTGGGTGTAGCGGCAAAACCGTGAATATTCAGAGGCACCCCCGAATCGTTTGCCAACGCGATTACTTCAACCAGAAAATTATGCTCATGTTCTTCGTGTTTCTGGAGATCGCATTTTAGAAAGTAAAAGATGTAGAAGGCGGGAATGATCAGTAGGGTTGAAATAGTCCATGCAGGCGCGTTTCTGGATGACTCCTGAACAGTTGTTTCCGAAGAGGCTAACTGTGATTTTTCTGGACTTTCTGCTTTTCTCAGCTTGTTCAAGATCAGGGTCTCCAGTTTTTCTTGTCTCGAGAAGTGAGCGTTTCTTCTTTTGATCAGATAGTAGATCATTGGAAACCATGCTATTCCGAAGCTTGCTACAGAGAGAACAGCCCACATGGAGAACCACAGGAGCCTATCCGTTTCTTTTCTCGACTCGATGTTCTGCTCAATTTCCAACAAAGTTTGCTTCACTCTGGCTCGTTCTCTCCGTCAAGGATTGTTCGAAGGCTTGAACAATATTGCAGAATTACATCAACCCCTTTAATATAAAAGTTAAACCATCAATCACATATCCGAAAAATTGGGAAACTGTTTAATTCATGAAGTGGACATCTCTGAAACACGATGGCAAAAGATAACGAAGACAGGGAACGAGAAGAGCTTTTCGTCTCTGTCGTCATTCCAGTGTTCAACGAAGAAGTAACCGTAGGCAACGTAGTTACTCGAACAAAGAAAACACTGGAACAAATGGGAGTCTCATACGAAATTCTGGTTGTCGATGACGGCTCAGATGACAGGTCAGCAGATATCGCGCAGGAACTGAAAGCTCATGTTTTGAAAAAGGCGCATCAGGGGAAAGGTTTTGCCCTCAGGTTCGGCTTCGGACAGGCTAAAGGCGAATTGGTGGTTACCTTGGATGCAGATGGTTCCCATAAGCCAGAAGAGATTCCGTTGGTTCTGCGGTACCTTAGGGAAGACAAAGCCGATTTTGTGGTAGGATCAAGATTCTTGAATTCGGAAGAAAATAAAACCAAGATTCCGAAAGTAAACAGAACGGGCAACAGGATGTTCAATGATCTGATTGGGTATCTCACTGGCGTAACAATCTCCGATTCCCAATCTGGCTTCAGAGCAATCAGATCATCTCTAATAAAGAGAATGAGGTTAGGTTCTCACGGTTATGAGGTGGAGTCTGAGATGCTTGTTAAAGCTTTGAAGATGGGCGCAAGAGTCGCGGAGACTCCAATAAGTTTTGATCAGAGAACTGTGGGAAAATCCAAACTTGATCCCATAAAAGATGGAGCGAGAATACTTTACGCCATAATAGCATCTTATTTATCATAGTTGATTACGTTAATATTCAAGGTTGACTACAGAAGACCTTTCAAGGGGCAACCGATTGAAAAACAAAACATCCACAATAGAGGATTCGCTTCCAGGGGTCAGCATAATAGTACCCACCTTTAACAGCGAATCAACAATAGATGAATGTCTCCGCTCCATTCTGGAACTGGACTACCCTAAACAGTCACTTGAGGTGATCGTGATCGACGGAGGCTCAACAGACGCAACAACTGAACGTGCCAAAGCGTACCCAGTCAAAATGGTTTACAGCCAACTTAACCCTCCAGCAGCTTACAACCTCGTTTTGAAGACAATAGAGAACGAGATAATAGGGTTAGTTGATTCTGACGCTAAAGTTGAAAAAAGATGGCTCAGAAAGCTTGTTAAACACTTAGATGACCCAAAGGCTGCGGGAGCAAGCGGAACCGTGGAAACATGGAACAGGGACAAACTGGTTCCAAGAGTCGTAGGCTACGAGCTGAGTTACAGGTATCGGCGGCTACCCAACACGGTTGAGAGGGTGGCAACCATGAACCTGCTGCTGAAGAAGAAAGTGACCATGGAAATCGGCGGCTTTGACGAGGCTCTTCCCACACAATACGACACGGACATAGGAGCAAGACTGGCACAGGCAGGATACAGGATAGCCTTTGACCCCGAAGCAATATGTTACCATTTTCATCGCCCCACGCTGCGAACCTTTTTCAAACAGCAGTATAAATACGGTCAGAACACATGGAAGCTATACTTGAAGCATCCAAAACTTGCGAGGGGCGACAAGATAACGGACTGGTGGATGAACACGCAGCCCATACTGTATGGTGTTGCAGCCATCCTACTTCTCATCAGCGTGGCCACAAACTTCCATCTGATTCCATCACTGATTTTTCTAACCCTAGTCCTCATAACAGCACTGAGTTACGTCTTCTCAGCTGCAAGAATCTCCCTCATCTTCCACGACCCATCAGCCATGTACCTCATCGTAATCTATTTCACCCGAGCCTTTGCGTGGACACTAGGAGGAGCAACATCTTTAATCCGCACAGCATTAACTCGAGGAGAGGAAAAGTCTTGAACGTCTGCTTCGTAACTCCAGAATACTTCCCGATTTCAGGCGGAACAGGAGCCTACGTCTATTACCTGTCACATAGCCTCCAAAAACTGGGACACAACGTTCACGTGGTAGCCAGACACAGCGAAGATTCAGAAGACACTGTTGACGGCATCAGCGTCCATTACATAAGGGGCGTAGGAAATGCCCTCACCAGGTATTGGCGATTCGCCCGCTCAGCCTCCAAGAAGATAGAAGAACTGAACAAACAGATCGGCTTCGATATCATACACGCGAACCTTCCCTTGGTTCCAAATTTTGCCATCCCAAAAAATTCAGCTAAAGCGCTGGTCTGTGCAGTCCACTCAACCTGGAAAGGAGAAGCCATAGTGACGAGGCGGGATAACCCAAAAGAGTTGAATCCCAACGAGAAGATGATGCTCCGGTTCAATCTTTTGCTTAGATCCTATGAAAAAAAGCTGATGAAGCGTTCAGACGCGCTGATTGCGGTGAGCAAGTACACCGTTAGTGAATTAACTGAACTATATGGTATCGATGAGGAAAAGATTCACGTAATCTACAATGGGGTGGATATAAACAAATTCAAGCCAAGACCAGACAGGGCTGAGCTGCGGCGAGAATTCGGGCTAGAAGAGGAGAAGAAGATAGTTCTCTTTGTGGGGCGGCTCTATCACAGGAAAGGCTTAGAAATTCTGTTGCGTTCGATTCCGCCGGTCCTCAAAGAGTTCGGTGACGTGAAATTTGCCATATCAGGGACAGGATTCAAGAAGAAGGAAGAGAGCCTCCGAAACTTGGCGAAAGAACTGGACATAAAAGATACCGTGACGTTTCTGGGGTACGTTCCGGACGAAAAACTTCCTGACCTCTACGCTGCCTCTGACATATTTGTGCTGCCCGCCATCTACGAAAACTTTCCCTTCGCAATACTGGAAGCCCAAGCCACTGGCTTGCCAGTTATCTCCACCAAGGTGGGGGGAATACCTGAGTTTTTAGCAGATAACGAAAACGGGTTTCTGATAGACCCCGGAGACGAGGCACAACTGACTCAGAGGGTGCTTGCTCTGCTGCAGGACCCGAAGCTTGCTAAAGAAATGGGTAATCGTGGAAGAAGTTTGATAGAGGAGAAGTTTTCTTGGCGCCTGATTACGGGTCAAGTAATCGATTTGTATCATAAGCTTTTGGGGACAGATTAGCGGGGCAGCGAGTTGTCCCAGTGTTTGTCTACCCATTCTTTGCCTTTGATTTCCGTATCGACCTTCCTGTAGGCATTCATGCAGCCCTGCAGCATGTTCAAGAAGGGTGTGCCGAAGCAGAGACGGGTGAGAAAATAGTTTTTGTAGACCCAACGTTGAGCCCTCACAGCCAAATCAGCATACGGAAGCAGAAAGGGTCGCTTCACATCCTCAATTTTTTCGCCGATAATCTGAGTCTCTGTTTCTTCCTGTTGATGCTTGTCAATGAAGTTTAGGTAGCTGATTTCAGCCCAGTCTATGCCCATGATTTCGCAGCATAGCTTGTCCATGGCAACAACGTCACTGCCCGCTAGGATAAGATTCATGGGTATAACGATTCCCCTGTTGGGTCCATTTCCTTCCATGCTAAATGTGGCATCAGTAACAACAAACTTTGGTTCCAGCAGAACCAGCAAGTCATGTAGAACCATGCTGAACTGGGGATGAAGAAAAATGCGTCTGTCATCCGGTATACATCCGAACAGGTTCTTTATGGCGCCGCTGTAGTTTGTGAACTCGTGAGTCTTCATCACTGGAACGTCAACAATGGAGTCGGCTTCGACAAGAGTCTTGGGCAACGGAAAATTTCTCAAACAAAAGGTTTTAGAACTATCAACCTTCACGGTTTCGTCTTCGGAGAGGTTAATGGTCTTTCCGCCGGCCTTCTCAACTATCTTCTTTACGCCGGTCATTGCCAGAGCATCGTTGCAACAGTAGTTGTAGCCGTTGGATTCACCGACAACAACCTCTTCAGCCCTGTCCCGAAGAAGACTTACCAGATGAAAGAGAACCTGAGGATTTGTGACAGCCCCCGGAATGTAATGTTTAGAGCACAGATTCGGTTTAATGAAAACCTTGCCTCGAACATGCTTACTCCATTCCGCAGCTTTCAGCGCCTCTCGTAGGGCGGACTCCAAGCCATTATCGGTTCTGAAGACTCCTATCTTCACCTTTCTCATCTGTCAATCGCCCTCCGACAGTTTTCTGATGCAGCCGGGGTCAGACATAAGATAGTCGTCATGGTACGCGAAGGCTCTTGCTCTGCATCCTCCGCAAACAAACTTGAACTCGCATCTGCCGCATCGTCCCTTCACTTTTCCTCTGTCTCTTAGATCCTTGAAAACTGATGAGTTTAACCAGATGTCTTCCAGCCTTTCCGTCTTCAGATTTCCGACTGCAAGTGGCATGAAGACGCAGGGTTGAACGTTCCCTTCTGGAGAGATGGCGCAGTAGAATCGTCCAGCTCCGCAGCCTCCGATAAAGTCGGCTAGAGCCTTGGCTCTTTTGCTTATCTTAGTGGCTTGCATGTGTGCAAGGGGCATTATGATGTCATCTTGTGTTGGAGAGTGGGCCTGCAGAGCCACTCGGGCAAGTTGTGGAGTTGTACTCAGTATGGCGATTTTATGGTCCTCCGATAACTTCTTATTTAGATAACATAGAAGCTCCTCTCGCTCTTGGGGAGAAGGATCAACTGCGACTATGTCTTTGCCTCTGCCCACTGGCACAAAATTGAACAGCGTGAATCTGTCGATTCCCATGTTCTCAGCCATTTCAAGCACTGCGGGGATTTCTGTTAGATTGTTTTTGGTGCCAGTTACTGCTATGCATGTGCAGATGTCTTCTTTCAGGCAATTCTTTAATCCCTGCATAGTCTGATCAAAGGCGCCACTTTTTCCCCTGAAGAAATCATGTGTCTTGGCGTTAGCTCCGTCAAGGCTCACTTCCACGTAATGGACTCCAATTTCCTTAAGTTTTCTAACGTTCTCTTCGTTAAGCAATGTTCCGTTTGTGGCCACGGATACATATAGTCCTGAGTCAACCGCGTGACGTGCAACTTCAAAGAAGTCTTTTCTCATCAAGGGTTCACCCCCTGAAAAGGCTAAGGAGGTCACGCCAAAATCTGCTACTTGATCGACGACCTTCATGGCTTCCTCGGTGGAGAGTTCCGTCTTGGAGCTGTTTCCGGATTCCGAGTAGCAGTGTTTGCATTTGAGGTTGCATTTGTATGTGAAGTTCCATACCACAAGGAAGGGGGCGTGAATTTGTATGGGACGGTTGAAGCCAAACTCAGCAAAGCCGTATACTATGCTGTTTATTGCTCTTCTAACGTAGGAGTCTGCAAAAAGTTTGGAAACTCGGTTCTTTTCTACGGCTAACGCTTTTTGTATGAAATCGATCCAGAATCCTATGACTGTAGCGTAAAGGTTACAGGATGAGCATTTTAGGGTATTCATGCCAGCGTAATTGTCTAGCGCGGTTTCAAGGGGGCTCCTGTTACATTCTGGGCATTTTTTTAGGGTGGTTTTCAGCATCCATTTTACGGGTGGCGTCTTGAGGACAGCATTCCAGAGTTTTTCGTTTGTTAACAGATTCATTGAAATCGTTCCAGACTGCTGGTTTTAGATACCGTTACTAGGTTAGTAGTGGACATGGGAAAAATAAACTTACCGAGAAAAAGATTACAAATATTCTGGTTGAAAGAAAAAAAAGAAAAAGGGGGATGTTGAAGGGTTTATTTTCGTTTTCTTAATGCCCAATAGGCTGCTACACCGATTACGACTGCTACTACAACGGCTGCTATTATGGCTAGGTCTGTGGGTTCAGGCTCGGTTGGTGCTGGCTCAGTTGGTACGGGTTCTGTAGGCACAGGTTCAGTTGGTACAGGCTCAGTTGGCACAGGTTCTGTAGGCTCGGGTTCAATTGGCTGTGCCGGTGATGGCGGTTCTGTTACGCCTATGGCGGTTTCTGCATATGATCTATAGTAGGCAGATGATCCTTCGAAGGTGGCGATGATAGTGTACTCTCCTGGAACCGGTGGTTCCCACATCAGCTTGAACATGCCGCTTGCGTCGCTGGTGACTCTGCCGATTTCGTAGAAGTTGTTGTTGGGATCAAGAGTCTCTAGGACTACTTCAACGCCTTCTGCGTCCTTGGGGCATGGCTGCTGCATGTACAGGTATTCCATAAAGTCCTCTTGGTCTTCATCCGCTATTGCGGGTACAGTGTTGAATTTGCCTTCGTCCACCAAATTTTTAGCGCCTGCACACTCATCAGTTACCGTGCCTCTGATCATTATGTAGTCTCCTTCTGCGATAATGGCTGGTGCTGCTGTTACTGTGGTTTTGCTTGGTCCCTTGCCGAAGCAGTATATCTGACTGTCATATTGGTTGAGGCCTACGACGTAGCCGTCTGCCATAGCCACGTAGGTTCCTCCGAGACTTGCTCCACCGTTGGCTCCAAAGAAGCTTATCTTCCATAGTTCCTCTCCGGTGGTGGCGTTGAGGCAGCGTAGGTTTGGACCACGCCACATGGGCTGAGTGATCGAGTGCTCACCTGTGATCGTGTAGATTTTGCCATCAGCAATGGCGGTAATGGCGATTGGATAATTGCCATATGGAGATTCAAAGCCGACTTGTTGAGCTGCGAATTCCCACATGACTTCTCCTGTCGTGATGTTATAGGCTGTTAGTACTCCGCCGTAGCCACCGCTATAGAGTTTGCCGTCGTAGACATTGGTCATTAATCCATAGTAGTGCAGTGCTGTTTCGGGTTCAGTTGGACCCCATATTTGCTGCCCTGTTTCTAGGTCGTAGCCCCACCGTCGTCTCGTTATTGGTTCCGAAAAGTGGAAGACGCCATCTTCTGGATCTACATCTGGCCCGCTCATGCCTCCAAACATTCCGGTTGCGACATCGGGTGGTGCTTCTGGCGGTGTAAAGGTGATCTCCCACAGCAGTGTTCCTTCTTTACCTTTTTCTAGACTCAAAGCCCACAACTGGCCGTCCTGAACGTAAGTGCCGTTGTTCTTGCCTGAAGTTCCACCGATTACGTACTCACCATCGCGAACTGCGCGGATGCTACCCTGCACGTCCGGCATTGACACGTTCAGGGAGTATCCGTTGTTGCCGTCGAACGTCATGTTTAGGGTGGGTCTCCACATCCAGTATTCATTGCTGAGCCATACATCTTCGTACCAGATTGCTCGGCTTGAGTTCCACACCTGCAAATAAAAGGGAGCCACTTCTGGGAAGAACGGACCCATCGGGTTTGGTGTCCCTTTAATGATGTATTGTAGTAAGCTTCCGTCTTTGCCGTAGACAGCTGTACCTGCCGGACCCATTCCGAAAAATCCCATTGCCTGAGGTATATTGTTTATACTGCAGATGTAGTTTCCTGTTTCTGCATCATACATATGCCATACAGTGCCGGTAACGGACCAAATGTATGGCAGGCCTCCGTGCTGGTTAGGTGACTCGTAGTTGTATATCTGACCAAATGACAGTCTCCCGGTTGGGAGTTCTCCTGAGAAGTCGAACGGCGCGCCATGAACATTCGATATGGGACCACTGGAATTCATGAACCATAGCTCTTCTCCTGTGTACAAATCAAGGACACGATAGCCTTCTCTTGGAAGCGACATAATATTGTAGTAAATTCTTCCGTTGAGGATTATCGGCGGAACGAAATCAGTGCCTTCATAGTGCCCCGTCTGGTAGCCAATGTTTCCAAATCGTTCGTCCATGATGCCTCCAGCCCACATTGGAGTTGCCCACATTATGTGAGCACTTTCTGGACCTAGACCGTAGCAGAAACGAGTGGTTGGGCCCACATTTTGAGCGGCACCAGCCAGCCAGTTTCCTGCAAGTTTGTACCAGTCTCTGTTCATGTTGTTTATTGGGCGAGTCCAGAACTCTTCTGGAAGAGGAGTCTCTTGCCATGCTTCTATTGGGTCCTCCTGTACAGTGAGGGTAATAGGAGCGCTAGAGCTGCCTCGATAAGTGTCGCCAATGTAAACATCAAAGCCCATGAAATAGCCGCCTGGGGGTACAGGGAGGCCTGTTATTAGGTGATCAGCCATTTTAGCTACTATAGTATATGTGCCAACTTCAGTGGGTGTGTATAAAGCATATCCACCTCCAACTGGATCGGACTCGATCGGTCCCAAGGTTACTTTGGAGTTATCAGGTTTTGTGATTTCTATTGTCCAAGTCCACCTGTCACCATAAGCACCAACTGCTGTCGGCGGTACCGCGTTAGGCCAAAAGATAATCAACACTTCCTGGTTGACGCCTATAACGTCGTTTCTAACATAGGCGTAGGCATAGGTTGGAATCTCCCATGGAGGATCATGCGCAGATACGATAGGCAAAGCAACAAAAGTAGCAGCAAAAGATAACATTAGAACAAAAACGATAGCAGTAACTTTCGATTTGATTTTCCAATTTTTCATTTCATTCATCCTCAAATTTTAAGGACAGCTTTTATGTATGTAATCGTAGTCTACTTAAGATTTTCCAAAATTCAACATCAATTTGCTTACATTTGTAATAAAAAAAGATCAAGATAAGAATCATAGACACAAAGAGACAGCCAATTTTGAAGATTGAAAAAGAGTGCATCTAGATTGCCAACTGCTTCATGTTCTTCTTCAAATCCGACAATGCTATTATATGTCTACGCTTCTTCGTTTGCTAAGCTGGTTCCTAATATGTAAACATTTTTTGATGGTGTTTCTCAAGCCATGCAACTTTTCCCTTGATCTAAACTAACATTTATTCAGTTTGTCATTGTGAAAAAATTTGTAGCAAATTTTTGTCAGCAGTGCTAACATATATATCTCAAGCTTGGTTTTCTTTTGCACTACTGAAGGGATGGTTTGTTGCAGAAGAGAAGGTTTGGTCGAACAGGCCTTCAGGTTTCCATTGTTGGTTTTGGTGGGACATGGATTTCACAGCTAAGTACGGATGAGGCAGTGAAGGTTGTCCGAGGGGCTTTTGAATTGGGTATCAACTACTTTGACACGGCAAAATTAGATGGAGATAGTGAAGAAAAGATTGGAGTAGCATTACAGGATGTACGAGATGAATGCATTTTAGCTACAAAAACTGCCTCAAGAACGAAAAGGGAATCTTTAGCAGACTTCAAAAGTAGTCTACATCGACTGAAGACCAATAGATTAGATTTGATTCAACTTCATGGAATAGATGATGAGAAAACGCTTGGAAAGGCAATGGGCTCAAATGGTTCACTTGAGATGTGCAAAAAGGCGCGCTCTGAAGGCTTGGTAGACTTCATCGGCATAACAAGCCACAAACCTCACGTATTGATTAAAGCCATTGAAACAAAC
>SMTZ1_10019377_pt1 | contig 11743 bp, 9 predicted proteins | sample DeeMarSWOR136_30_FD_25667 | JGI IMG/M metagenome (IMG submission 25667) | reverse complement strand
CCACTTACCTCGACCTCTTCGGATGATTTGCTGAGGGCCCCGGGGTTCATTATTGGGTTGACGGGCCCTGGCTTGTCCTCGTCCAGCTCGAGGCGCGTGATGTCTCCTAGTATGTTTATGGCTGTGCTGAGCATTCCCACGCTAAGGGTTAGCACTAATAGTAGGAGCGCGAGCCTCGCGTACCGGTTCAATCTATTCGAATATTCTCATTAAGCGGTATTATTCTTTATCGAACTAGGGAAGCCTTTTTCCGGCTTCTACCCTTGGTTGTCTCTTTTTTTTGCTACGTTCCTTGATGTTTGCCTCAAAACTTGCCTCTTTATTAGGGATGAAATGTTAGCATATATGTCAAGTTATTCCCGGGAGCCGAGAGTAACCCATCGACGCAGATAAATACTTTAGCCCACCCAAGCCCCCGATATACCATGTGGACCGTCAAATCTGAGTCAGGCAGGCTCCACGCGGTGCTCATCCAGGACTCCACCGAGCAGCTGTGGACTAGGAGGATGCCCTTCGCAGGAATGGAGTCCAGCCTACTCTACGTCGAGCGGGACTCTCACGCCCAGATGGACCCAGGTCACGAAGAGTGGCTCCAGCTGCCCAAGATAACGAAGTGTGGGGCGGGACGCCTGAGAGACCCGACCCAGAGAAGCTGACGGTCAACCACCTATTCTGGGGGCATCCACCGAAACCCTACTATGATCAGCAGCAGGACAAAGTAGTGCTACCTGACTTCAGGCGCGTCGCGTGGACTTACACAAGGGACACCAGCTTCACCACCCAGATCGGGACGGTTATCTGCAACATGAGGCGGTACAGCCGCCGCCACGAGCCAAGGGTGGTCAAGCTCTGCTACGAGCACGACTACGTCCTCAGCGAGAATGTAGAGGTTGTATACGACGCCAATGACGCCGGGGGGGTGTTCAGCGAGCCCCCCTGCGTGGAGGGCGGTGACACCCAAATCGTTGACGAGGAGACGATTGCCATAGGCGTCGGCCAGAGGTCTACGGTTACCGGTGTCCTTGAAACGGCTAAGAGGCTCTTCGAGGCAGACACGGACGGTGATCTGAAGTATATTTGTGCCGTCAGGCTCGCTGAGAGGCCAGCCATGGAGTACATGCACCTAGACGTCACCATCAACTACCCTGACGGGGGAAAGGCGCTGGTCATGCCCTACGTTTACGACACTGAGCTGGTGCCCGGCTACCCGCCGAAGAAGCTGCTGCTGAAGACGCTGGAGGCCGTGAGAGCCCAGAGCGAGGCCCACGGGAGACCCATGGCTCCGCTCGTCCACCCCGACCACTTCAGGGGCCTCGGCAGAACCGCCGTCTACGTGAACAGAGACGGGAGACCCGAGCTGGCGAGGACGGAGCTCAGCCTCCTCGACTTTCTCGTCAAGGAGGGCAAGCTGGAAAAGGACGGGTTGATCTACGTGGGCGGCGCCTCTGAAGACCCCTTCGACGTGGATCACCTGCTGGAGGCCATGATGGAGCAGAGCCGCGGCGCCGCTAACATAGTGACCGTGAAACCCGGCGTCGTCATCGCCTACGACAGGAACAGGAGGACCAACGAGGCGCTCAGGGACCACGGGATCAAGATACGCGAGTGGAGCAGCGGCTACCTAGACCTGCTGGGCGGCCCCCACTGCAGCACCAGCCCACTGTGGCGCGACCCAGCCTAAACCCTATAGGCGGTTGACCCGCAGCCACCCACATGAGGGAGTAGACGAAATAAGCCGAATAAGCGACTTTTTCACGGAAAAGAGCCCCATAAACACCCTGTTCAGATCAAATACATTCAAAAGTGTAATCTACCGAACACAAAAACGCACCCTAAAAACGCTTTTTCCACGTTACAAGGAACTAAAATTTGGTGTTAGAAGTGGCGGAAACACCGTTCGTCGGTGAACGCCATGGCTATCCCGGCCTCGTTGCACGCCTCGATGACTTCCTTGTCCTTGACGCTGCCGCCGGGCTGGACGCAAGCCGTGATGCCGTACTCGGCAAGGAGGTCGATGCTGTCCCTGAAGGGGAAGAAGCCGTCCGACGCCAACACCGACCCCGGTACTGCGTCCCCGTGCCCCCTCATCGCCGCCTTCTCCAGGGCCAGCCTCACGGCGGTGACCCTGTCCTGCTGCCCCGTGCCGATGCCGATGGTGGCGTTGCTCTTGCTGAGCACGACGCCGTTGCTGCGGACGTTCATACATACGTACCAGCTGAACAGCAGGTCCTTGACCTCTTGCGCCGTGGCCTCGCGCTGGGTCACGAACCGGAGGTCGCCGGGGCCCCTGATCTTGGTGAGCATGGGGGCCTGGAGCACTATGCTTCCGTCCATCTGGACGCTGATGTCCAGCGGCTCCAGGGGGTCACCCACGTACCTGCTCACGGCGTCTAGGCCGCCCGCCTTCATTATGCGGATGTCCTTCTTCTCCTCGAAGTGCTCCATACAGCCTTCCTCGTAGCCCGGGGCCACGACGCCCTCGACGTAGCTACTCATTATCTCCTCGGCGGTACCCTCGTCTACGACGATGTTGAAGCCCACTACGCTGCCGAACGCCGCCAACGCGTCGCAGTCCCTGGCCTTGGCGTAGGTCTCCCTCAGCGGCTCGTCTCTGCTGTTGCGGGCGGCGACGCCGCTGGGGTTGACGTGCTTCATGACGGCGCACGCCGGCTCATCGAAGTAGCTGACTATTCGTAGGCTGTTGTTCACGTCCTCGACGTTGGTCATGCTGAGGCCCCGCTTCCCAGTCTTCAGCATCTCCACGTCGCCTACGTTGAGTGGCTGCCCCTCCGGCGCGTAGAACGCCGCCGGCTGGTGGGGGTTCTCCCCGTACCGGAGGCTCATGCGCTTCTTGTACACCGTCTCGTGGCCGCCTATCTTGATCCTCATCTCCTCGGGAAACGACTCCTCGAGGGCCGTCCTGTACTTCCTCCTCATCGACTCTGGTTTGCTCATAGGTTCTCCTCCAGATAGCTGACTATCGCAGAGTCGTAGCCCACCGTCCGCTTGAACGCGGCTTGGGCGTATCTCCGCCTCAGATCGGTAGTGAGCTCGCCCCGGTTTCCCTTCAGGGTCTCCACGACCTCGGGGTACTGGGCCGGGTCGGTCACTACGCAGACACTGTCGTAGAGCAGCGCCGCCTTGGCGGCTGATCGGGTCATAGAGGGGCCGCCGATGTCTATGTTTTCTGCGGCCTCGGCGAGGTCGGCTCCCCCGGCGACCACCTTCTCGAAGGGGTAGAGGTTGCAGACCACCATGTCGATGGGCTCCACGCGGTTCTCTTCCATCCATCTCCTGTGGTCGGAGCGGCCTCTGTCGAGGAGGAGGCCTCCGTGGACCTTGGGGTGAAGCGTCTTTACCAAGCCCCCGGGGCTCTCGGGGTGCCCCGTGTAGTCGCTCACCTCTACCAGCCATTCGTACCCCGTCTCCCTGATTCGTCTGGCGGTGCCCCCGCTGGAGATTATCTCGACGCCGTAACCAGCTAACGCCTCCACCAGCTCCTCCAGGCCGCTCTTGTCGTAGACGCTTATCAAGGCCCTCTCTATCATCGGCTCACCTTACAGGTTAACGCAGAGGCGCTGACGCTATAGCGTTTGCCTTACGCGAGGCTGCAAAATTGCATTAAGAAATAAACTAGGGGTGCTTGGCGTAGACGGGGCTGCACCACGCCATGGAGCCGTCGCACTGGGTCACCTTCACCCAGTAGGGGTTCACGCCCTCCTCGACGCGCTCGTCGACGAAGGTGAACTCCAGGGTACTCGGCAGCGGCCCGTCGGTAATCGACTGCACCTTCACCCGTCTGTTGACTGGGCCGACCTCGATCACCGTGGGCTCGTACCCGACGTCGGCCGGCCGGAACGTGAAGCTGACGGGCTCGCTGTAGAACGTGGCCTTGGCGTCGGGCGGCGCGTCCAGCTTCATTATGACTCCGTCTGGGTCTCCGCCGGTAGTGCTTGTCCACTCCAGCCGCTGGTTGTTTACCCGCCGCACCCCCTGGTCTAGGTAGTCGAACGCGTACCCGCTGAACGACAGTATACTGCCCTCGTCGAGGTAGAGGCCGCCGTCCCAGTTCACCCGTTTAGGCCTGCTCTTGACGCGGGCGCCCATCCACTCGACCTTTATCAGCCTGCCATTCCCCTGCGGGGCGGCGAAGGGGTGCCTATAGATTGTCTGGGTTCCCCTCATGACCTCCACGGCGTGAAGCGGCTTCGTCCCATTCACCTTGACGCTGATGGATGGAGCCCCCTCCGCGTCGTACTCCTCCCCCATCATGTGGCCATCCACCTTGAAGTCGACCACGATCCTCTCGCCCGTGGTTCCGTAGGTACGCCTAGACCAGAAGGCCTCCCAGAGCGCCTCCTTCGTCAGGCTCTCCGCGTAGACCGCCGTGTACCCTCCCTTCGTGGTGAAGTTCTCGGAGGTGAGCGTCAGGCCTGGTCTACACGTGTGGTCGTCGCTCGTGGCGATGAACCCCACCCTGAGGCTGCGGCTCAACGCCTCCTCCAGGAACCACTCGAAGGTCCCGTGGTGGCTGTGGACCTCGATGAGGGGCACCCTCTCGGGGTCCCAGAAGTCAAGGTTGGCGTGGCGGCCCCCTATGTGGGCTACCGCCATGACGTCCCTCCTCCCCCTGAACTCCTCCCACAGCCTATCTATGGGGTACCTGTCGGTGTCCTCGTCGCTCCTGTCGTCGATGAGCCAGTGGTCGCTGCGGTGGAGGGGCCCGTCGTCGCCCAGATAGTAGACGTTGTGGTCGCCCCCGGCGGGGGTGAGGCCGCTCCACTCGTAGCCCAGGAAAAGCAGGAACCTGCCGGGCTCGCTGTACCTTCTGGTCTTCTCCTTCACCTCCTCCCAGAGCTCCTTGGTGATCTGGAAGTCGTTGCCCTGCCAGCCGCCGAAGTCCATGTTGGCCACCTCGCGCACGAACCGGAAGTACTCGTCCACTGTGCCCGTGCCCACCGTCTGCTTGGTCTGGCCGTGCATGTCCCCCCAGTAGAGCTTGTACCTGGGCTCCTGCCTCAGGATCGTTATGGGGTTGGACTCCGCCACGTGGCCGAGGCTGTCAACAACCTTCAGGGTCTTCAGCCCCTCGTCGCCGAGGGCGACGCTGAACCTGTGCGCCCCCCTGTCCTCCTCGTTGAACGTGTAAGGCTCCACGTCCAGCCCCTCGAAGCTCACGGTTCCCCTGTACCCGTCGCTCCTGTTGCCGTAGCTGTCCAGCGCCCTGACCACCACGTCGAAGGGCGTACCCGAGCCCGCCCCCGAGGGAGCCGCCGCCTCCAAAGTCTCCGCGGGGCCGCCCACGATGCGTACGTGAGGCGACTCCTCGATCTCCTCGAACCTGCCGGTCCCGAAGGGGTCGACCAGCACCTTGAACATGTGCTCCTGCTCCCTGAAGGTCTGGGCCCGTAACCCGGGGCCGCCGCTGCTCCTGTCCCCGTAGACGATGGTGACGGTGTCTCCCTCGTAGAGGCTTCCGTCCCGCACGTCCACCTGGAGGGCGGCCCTGAAGGGCCGTATGTGGCCGCGTCTGCTGAAGAAGCACTCGAGCCTCACGTCCCTGTCCGTCGTCACCGTGGTGTACCCGGACTTCTCTGGGCTACTGAGCTGCGGGTCCTCCTCGTCGCTCACGCTTCTACGCGCCACCCTCACGCTGCCGCCGTCGTCTATCCCGTACCTGCCCACATGGTAGACGAGGGTCCACGTCACCATGCTCCCGGCGTAGACGTCCGAGTCGGGTTCAACCGTAGCCCATCCAAGCCATGACCTGTTCAAGACCTATAACCGGGTAGATACTCGGCGGCTGCGGATGTAAAACTAACTAAAAAATTGGTTAGAGACCTCTGCCGGGTCCAGGGCGCATTATGTCGTGGGGCGCCGCCTCCTGGGCCCCCCGCTCCGTTATGAGAGCGAGCCTGGCCTTCTCCCACATCTCCGGGATGGTCCTTGCGCCCACGTACCCCATGGCCGCCTTGAGGCCGCCGGTGAACTCGCCCAGGATGTCCTTCACCGGGCCCCGGTAAGGCACCCAGCCCTCGACGCCCTCGCTTATAGACTTGGATGGCTGGCTGTACCTGTCCTGCGCGTACCGCTTCTTCCGCGCCCTCTCGCTCCCCATGCCGTAGTACTCCTTGTAGTAACGTCCCTCCATCGCTACGAGCCTGCCTGGGCTCTCCCTGCAGCCCGCGAAGACGTTCCCCATCATGGCGCAGGAGGCGCCCACCGCCATGGCGACCGCTATGTCGCCGGGGTTCCTCATGCCGCCGTCCGCGATTATGGGGATGTCCGCGCCGTACTTCTTGACTGCGTCGGCGACCCTGCTGGTGGCGTAGAGCGTGGGTGCCCCAGCGCGCGTAACCACGCTGGTGCTGCAGATGCTTCCGCTGCCTATGCCCACCCTGAGCCCGGCAACGCCGTCGAGCTTCGTGACGACGTCCTCGGCAGCCTCGTAGGTGCCTATGTTGCCCACGACGACGTCCGCCTCCACCTCCCTGAGAACCTCCTTGGCGGCGTCGAAGCAGTTGCTGTTGTGGAAGTGGGACACGTCCAGCACCAGCATGTCCACGTACCTGTCCAGAGCCTTCGCCCGCGGCAGGTCGAAGGGGCTGATGGCCGCGGCGCAGATCAGGCGGCCCTCCTCGTCCCTCACGGCGTCCTGGTACGTCCCCTTGAGGGTAATGTCCTTCATCGTGATGAGCCCCTTCACCCTCCTGTTCTCGTCGATTATGGGGAGCTTCTCGATCCTATGCTCGTGGAGGAGCTTCATGGCCTCCTCGAGGCTCGTGTCCTCCGTCCCCGTGACGACTTCCTCGGTCATCACGTCCTTGACCTTGAGGCTGCTCTCCGCGAGGCGAACGTCCCTCCAGGTCACAATGCCCACCAGACTGTCCCCGTCCTCGACCACCGGGAACCCCTTGATGTTATGCTCCTCCATGAGCCTCAGCAGCTCATCGACCGTGTTGTCTGGGTTCACGGTGATGACGTCTCTGATGATGAGCGCCTCGGCGCGTTTGACGCTGCGGGCCATGGCCACCTCCTCCTTTGCGCTGCAGTTCCTGTGCAGGACGCCTATGGCTCCCTCTCTGGCGAGGGCTATGGCCATCTCGGACTCGGTGACGGTGTCCATCGGTGAAGCCACGAGGGGTATGTTGAGCCTAAGAGAAGAAGAACGTCGTTGAAGGTGAGGGCTTTTTCCGCGTCTTCGAACTTTGAACGGAAACCCATTCCTTACACCATTTTAGACACCCTTCTCGTTTACGCGCTTAATATATCTTTGGGTTAACGGGAGTTGAAAATTATACTAAAGATGCAACTGGTTGTTCATCGATATTTTATTTCACCGATGAAGTCACTAGATGTGGAGGCCCCAGACTGACCCTCATAAAGACCATGTGTGCCCGGGACTGCCCGGACGCGTGCTTCCTCGACGTCGAGGTCAAGGACGGCGTCGTCGTCTCAGTGAGGGCGAGCAGAGAGAACCCCGTCACCGCCGGGATAACGTGCCCCAGGGCCCTCGGCGACCCCCAGAGGCTCTACAGCATGGACAGGGTGCTGAACCCCTACATTAGGAAGACGCGGGAGGGGCAGAGGTTCGAGCTGGCTACGTGGGACGCCGCGTTGGGCCTCGTAGCCGAAAGGCTCAGGGAGACCATTGATGCTTACGACCCCGGGTCTGTGCTACTCCTCGACTACTACGGCAACACAGGGCTCCTCTCAAGCGGGTTCAGTAGGCGGCTCTGGACCGCGTTGGGCGCAACGCGCACCGACGAGGCCGTCTGCTCCGCGTCAGGCCACGCCGCCCTAATGTTCCACTACGGCCTAAGCTACGGCACGGAGCCTGAGGCGCTCCTAGGTAGGAAGATCATCGTCTTCTGGGGGTTCAACGCCAAGCACAGCTCCCCCCATACGTGGGCCATGGCGCTCAGGGCCAAGAGAGAGAACGACGCCGCCATAGTCGTCGTGGACCCCCGTCGATCCGAGTCCACGACTATGGCAGACCTCTGGCTGTACCCGAGGCCGGGGACCGACGTCGCCCTCTGCTATGGGCTGGCTCGGCATCTGATCACCAACGGCCACGTAGACACAGGCTTCATCGAGGAACACTGCGCCGGCTACGAGACTTACGTGGAGGAGGCCCTCAGATGGACCCCGGAGCGGGTCGAGGCGGTCACCGGGGTGTCTTGGGAGGGCGTCGAGACGCTGGGCGACGCCCTCGTCAAGTACGGTGACCCCGTGTTCATGATAGGGATCGGTCTCAACAAGAGCCTCAGCGGAGCCGAGTCAGTAAGGGCAGTCTCCCTCATCCCCGCCCTCCTTGGGGAGCACCGCGGCTTCTACTACACGAACAGCAGGGGCAGGTGCCTCGCCGGGGACATGGAGGGCAAGACACTCACCGCCTCAGCCCCACGGATGGTGAGCCAGATCTCCATCGGCGAGAGGCTCGCAGCCGGTGAGTTCAGGTTCGTCTACGTCCAGAGCATGAACCCCGTCCTCACCCTCCCGGATTCCAGCAACATCAAGAAGGGGCTGCAGCGTGACGACGTCTTCCTCGTGGTCCACGACACCCACGTCACCGAGACGTGCCGCCTGGCGGACGTCGTCCTCCCCGCACCAACCTACCTGGAGAAGGACGACGTCGTCCTAAGCGACTCCCACCCATACGTCAGGAAGGCTTGTAAAGCCGTCGAGCCTTGGGGGGAAAGCCGGGACGAGGTGTGGGTAATGAGTGAGCTCGCTCATCGCATCGGTGTAGAGGATCGGTGGGTTCACGACGATCCGTGGGACGCGGCTGGACACGCTCTGGCGAACGCGTTCATCGACGGAGGCTTCGAAGACCTTATGAGTGGGTCCCCGCTGAGGCTCCGCATGAGGCCCATAGACGAGTACCAGACGCCCTCCAGCAGGATAGAGTTCTACTCCTCGGCGGCGGAGGAGGGTGTGTCGCCGCTGCCCAGACAGGTCGAGCTCACGCTCGGCTCAGACGAGTTCATCCTCATGAGCAGCAGCCTACCCAATTACACCCACACACAGTTCAGGGATGTCTACGGCGAGATACCGGCACAGGTCTGGATAAACCTCGCGGACGCGGAGAGAATCGGCGTTCAGGAAGGGGTCGAGGTGACGCTCTTCAATGGCCTCGGGAGGCTCAGGCTCACGGCGGTCGCCACTGATCGGGTGCCCCGGGGGGTGCTCTGGGCTCCGAGGGAGATGATAGACGGAGCCGGCGAACCTCAGAACTCCCTGACCCCCGGGGAGGCGCAGGTAATCGGAGGCGGCCCCGTCTTCAACTCCACCCGGGTGAGGATAAGTTAGGGCAGGTTTTTACGTGTACAAGGCGGAGTTGTGGGCATGAGGTTCATCGCCGAGGTGTTCGACAGGTACCCGGGGGCCCACGTAGGCGTGCTGGTGGCTGAGGACATAGCGGTCGCGCACAGCGACCCGGGTCTGGAGGAGATGAAGATCGAGGCGTTCTCGGTCGCTGAGGAGAAGCTCGGCGGCGAGTCCGCGACGCGGCACCCGTTCATCGCGTCGTGGAGGGAGATGTACCGCAGCTTCGGCACCAAGCCCGGGGATTACAGGCCGTCGGCCGAGGCCCTCGTCAGGAGGGCGCTGAAGATGGGCGGCCTCCCGACCATCAACACCGCCGTGGACGCCTACAACGCCGTCTCGGTGCGTCACCTGATCCCCATGGGCGGGTTCGACCTCGACCGCGTCGCCGGGGACATAAGGCTGCGGTTCTCGCCGGGAGGCGAGGAGTTCACGCCCCTAGGCTCCGACAAGACGGAGCTGACCTACGTGGGCGAGGTCGTGTATGCCGACGACGAGAGGATACTGACCCGGCGGTGGAACTATAGGGATTGCGACGAGACAAAGATAACCACGAGGACCGGCAACGCTGTGCTCTTCGCCGACGGCCCGGAGGGTGTTCCTCGCTCGGCCGTCGAGGAGGCCCTCCTCGACCTCGAGATGCTTCTCCGTAGGGTCTGTGGGGGAGGGTACCGCTCCGGAGTAGCGTGGGCAGGTGAAAACGAGGTAGCTCTCTCACCCTAACGTAGGGGGGGCTAGGCCTCCACGTTGTACTTGTCGTAGAGCCTTCTCAGAAGCTTATTGAGTTCCTTGGCCCGCTCCTCGGACTCCGAGGGCTTGAGCTCCTCACACTCGTAGCCCACCACCTCCCTCATGTACTCAACGTTCTTTTCGAGGTACACCACGGTGCCGTCGTCCTTGATCTTCTCGATGCCGTCTATCCTGCCGCCTTCCTCGTTTATGCGTACGGCCTCCTTGAGGCTGATGCCTGGCAGCACAACCTCGGCGCCCCTCTCGGAGAGCCTGCTCGGGTAGGCCCCCGGCAGCCCGGCGGGGCCGGCGACGCAGGTGTGGACCTCGCCGGTGTCGTAGTAGATGGCGAGCACGTGCTTCAGGAAGCTCGAGGCGGTCCTCATCTGGTCCACGAGGGCGCTCTTGAACTGGCCCGGCGCCCCGTACCCTCCGTCGACGTACAACTTGGTTATCTTCTTGTTGGGGAACCTGTCGGTGACGTCCTCGCCGTCGACAAGTATCTTGACCCAGTAGGGTCCGCTCATGCGGGCCGTGTAGTATGCGCCGTGGTGTCCGACGCCGTAAATCTGGACACTCCTGTAAGGCACCTTGAGCTCGTGGGCCACTATCCGCTTGACGCGGCTGAGGCCCAGGTCCATGTTGCCGCCGCCGCAGACGGGCTCCAGCCCCAGCTTGCTGAGTACCACGTTGGTGGCGTCGGGGAAGGCTCCGTTGACCACCCTGGTGTTCACGCCGCTCTTCTTGATGGCCAGCATGAGCTTGTGGGCGAGCGTCAGGTGGTTGGGGAGCCAAGGCCCGATGGGACCTATCTTCTTGTAGTCGTCGGGGGGGAGCAGCCGTGTGATCCACCACGAGCCTAGGCTAGCGAGGTTGCAGATGACTTTTGGGCGGAGCTTTTTAAGCAGCTCAGCCGTCTCGCCTATCTCAAAGAGATTGATCTTCTGGAAGCTGAGATCAGGATAGTGGCCGAAGTTGTGGGCTGTGTGGAGGGCCTCCTCTATCTCGAACCTTCCTTTCTCCTCGTCAATGTCGGCTCCTATCACCTTGACGGGTTTCCCCATGCTAGCTATCTGGTACATCATGTCGTGGCCGACGCTGCCGGCCGATCCGATGATCATTATAGAGTCCATTATGACACGAATTGAAACACGCGTACATTGTATAAAAGTCTGAACAACAATCATTCATTTATAACTACCACATAGTATGTCTATGGGGCTAATGAGACGGACATTTATTTTCATAGTATTGCTGTCACTATCCATTTCGACGATCCCCCTCAGCTGGGCTCAGGAAGAGTATACCCCGGTTTCGTTGACCTTCACCCTCTACTCCGACGGCACAGCTAGGACTGAGTACCTCGTAGAGTCCGATGCGCTTCAGGCCCGCGTCGAGGTCGAGCTCTTCGGGCCGCCGTACAATAACCTCGTGATAATGGACGATGAAGGCAACCCCCTGGTTTATAGTACGGAAGAGGCGAACGTCACGGTGGACAGCCTGGGCGCGCTGGAGCTGACCTTCACATACATTACGATGAGTCTGACCACTAAGGAGGGCATAGTCTGGACGTTCAACGTATCAACACCCGTATCTACACGGATCATGCTCCCAGAGGGTGCCGCGATATTCGATATGAGCGACATACCGACCGACATAGGTGTGGACGGGGGTAGGCAGTACATCG
>SMTZ1_10007639_pt1 | contig 11743 bp, 13 predicted proteins | sample DeeMarSWOR136_30_FD_25667 | JGI IMG/M metagenome (IMG submission 25667) | reverse complement strand
TACCATTAAAGCAAAGATCCTTCTACCTAATGAAATGTAGCCAATGATCTGACCCTTTATGGTTGCAACAAAGATTTTGCCTAAATCTGGTGTAGTGTTCTTCTTGATATTTAGAATCTCAGTCTCTAAGAATGGTTCACCAAAATTCTCAGCATCTAGTATCAGCTTCTTGACCTGAGTAAAGTCAGAAGAAGCATACTCTCTTATCAGAATCTTCATTGGCTTCCCCCATACTCTAGGATAATTCATTCAGTTTTATGACTTGTGGAAAAGAACTAACCTAAACCTCTCATATATCAAGGTAGATTGTCTGCACTTTTTTGCCCTTTTAGCTTAGCCCTTTCTTAACGATTTTTGCTGCCAACTTAAGAGCGTCTCCTGCTAGAGATATAGCACTTACGCAGAAAGATCTAACTGAATTCGCAGTAGGATCATATAAGAAAGATTCTGGAGAAAGTGGACTTGTCCATTTCAGATTCTCAAAATCGTAATCAACATAGGTAAAGACATCCTTCCAATCCTTTTGAAACTTGGACAAGTGAATGTCATTATGGGGTAAAGATGAAGTAAATCCATCTTCCTTCCAAATTGCTCTCAAAGAAGCCAAGTTTTTCTTTGTATGGTTGCAGAACTTCTTAGTCCACTGTGTTTTGGTTATCTCCTTTCCACTGTCTCTGTAGTCCATCAACATCATTGTTTCTCCTGACTCTTCATAAGACAACATAGAGAGCAGAATGGATGATTGGATTTTTCGTTCTGGAATAGGAAATGGGCGTCTATTAAGTATCTGGTTGCATTGTTCAGAGACTTCTTAATGCCCTCTTCCAATTTGCCAAAAGGAATACTTGCAGACATGAGTTCATAGACTGCTTTTCATAGGGATATTTCTTCTAACAGACGACAATGAAAGAACGGTGGCTTGACTATTATCTTACAAAATTCTTCTGTCAGTTGATGAACTGTAACCATAGGGTTCTAGATTTCTAGAACTTTCGAAACACGATATTCGGGATTTCTAGAAACGATTTTCTTAAGAGAGCGTCTTTCCTATTTATTTTCTGGGAAAAGACCTTGAAAAACGGGGAAAAATACCTAGTGGCGGCATCCTCGGCATTTCTGCTAGTTTTCGTTGTGCTGTCATCTTCATTACTGAGTGTTCCAGAAGCTACATCTGCTGTTCATGCAGATCTCAGATTCAGTTGCCAACCATACAAAAGCCATTGGTGGAGAATCGAGACGGGCTTCATCACAATACTGTTCCCTTCTGGAGGGAAGAAACCCATGTTCCTCTGGTGGTACTCCAATGACACAACCGATGTTTACCTGGTCAAATACAAAGGTCCGATAGAATACATGACACTTGACAATACCTATTATACATGTGCTTAGGGGGCCAATGCACTGACGTTGCTGGAAAGGTTGGAAGCCAAGTATGCCGCTGTTGGTCCTTGCAGAGTGCAGATAGGAAACATTATCAGAAATCGCTATTTGCAGTGGACAGTCGGGATGCATCAACCTTACCTTCCGTTCAGTACGTGTCGATGGAACTTGACTGAGCCAGCTGTGATTTCAAGAGATGACGGTGTATCATATGTTTCGTTCAACTTCACCTTGGTTGATGCTCCTAGCGTTTTCGACTTTACCGACGAAGGTGTGACGATTCGATGTAGATTCTACGCGACAGACGCTGCTGAGAATGTTTAAGGAATGTTCAACTTCACTGTGAGGGCAGGGGAACTGAAAATGGATTTTGTAGTAGGAAACTGGGAATGGAATATAGACTGGCTCAATGGATTCTTCAGTGACTTGCACTCTGAGTTCGGCATCACCGTTCCCAAAATGCGAGTTGGTGTCGCTTTGTAGATTAACTTGGCCTCAGGAAGCATCCACGACATTCCAGTCGCTGAAGAAGACGCAAGCTCAATTATACAGGATCTGCCTGAAAGCGGTTCTGATGCTATTCCTGGACCAGTCGAAGCCAGCTCCGACGCATCGGACATTATCATCGAGGGACAGAAAATCCAGATGCGAAGCAAGTTAGAAGAAGCCATTCCGATACACACGCAATATAGTCTTCGCAACCGTCTCAGACTACACTATGCCATAGGAAGCCGCACACTTCCAGGCCATTTTGACTTTGTGAAAACTGCCACCATCACCGATCCCTCTACTAACGAAAAATCGCTAGTCAATGTTACAGCAGCCTATATTCCGGCGGGGAATCATATGCGTCTCTACATTGGATACCCATACTTCGGCAATAACACTCTGGAGCATGATCCTTCCATAGGTGTCGAGAACATTGTGCCTTGGCTCCCTACAAACGTATTGCTGATTCTGATAGGTTCAACCGTCATCATCGGAGTCGCCGTAGCTGCAGTTAAGTTGAGGAAGAGGCCGGTGAACTTTCTAAGAGTGAAATAACCATTTCTTCCCATCCTTTTCTACGTCAGACTGTTTGCTAAAGCTTAGAGGTGGCTTTGGAACAAGAAGCCTCAGAGTTGTCTGGAAGCATTCAAGGGGCTCTCAAGTATCTCGAATTTTCGGTGGAGAATGGGTGAGCATCTGAGTGAGATCGCTGTGATAATCTCTCTGTCTGACAGCTAGAATGTGCCTTCACTTACTGTATACTGTTACTGCAATTTAGTTTTTCTTTAGTAGGTGGGGTGGCGGGACCTTCACGTTGTTTTTCATTTTGTTGTCGTTCGTTAGTAGTTCGGCGATTTGCCTGTACCGCTGAAGGAAATCTAGGCCTCTCTCCGTTGACTTGTAGATGTCTTTGCCACTCTTTCTGGATTTCCCGAGCAGATTTATCTCCAGCATGAAGCTCAGGTAGTCATTCAGCTGGGTGAAACTCAGATTTGCTCTGTACATTATCTGGGTTTTCAGGACTCCATCCTTCGCTATTTCCAAGATCTCAGCAATGATGTACAGCTTATCTCTTCTTTTTGGGGATGGATCCTGACCCCAAGGGTTCATTTTTCTATATTCCTCTTTCAGAAGTTTTCTCTATGAGAGAAGAGCGTCGGAGTTTTTTAAGGGGTGTTTCGCTGGCATTACTATTACAGGATCTGTAATATTCGACAAAGCCTGTGGGCAGTGTATTCGACAAGGTGGAGAAACAGCTGCCATTCAACTAGGGGAGTCGCTGATGACGGTTCCTGTGTTCCCAGATTGTCATTAGGTTTTGCAGGGCTTTGATTCTTGGCGAGGATTCATTTATGAAGTATAGTCGTATCCTGCCAAACAGCTTTTGTCGCACTAGGCCTTCTTCTTCTAGAATTCTCAAGTGTTTGTCTGTTGTCTTGTAGTTGGCCCCGAGCCTCCGAGCAATCTCAGATACATTAAGTGAACTGACTTGGTTCAATATTTTGAGGATTCTCATCCGAAGTCTTGAGGCAAATACGTCCTCTATGTTCATAGTGTTTCAGGCTCATCTCAGCAGTTGGGTGCTCAATGCTCTGTCCAGTTCCTCGGCTGATATGTCTGTCAACCAGATTAGTGTTGACCTTCCTCGAGAGCCAGCGGATGTCACTTCAGTCTTCAGAATGCCTAAAGCTGAGAGTGTAGTTAGATACTTCCACAGTTGTGTGTGGCTATGCGGCTTGACGTCGGACTCTTCGCAAGCAATTGCGTAAGCCTGTTCAGCTTCGGTCAGAGTGCAGTGGGCTTCCTCCTTGTCTTTGAAGACTCTGGCGATTCCGAGCAGAAACAGTTTTTCGTGGGGCTTCAGTGAGTCTAGATCACCTTTGCGCATTACAGAGTATATATTTGAAACTGCCTTTCGGACACACTCAGGACTGACCTTAGCCAGGTTCTCGTTATCTGCGTATTTTCCTGCTCTCCAAAGCAGTTCGATTCCCAGGCGAGCGTTTCCACCTTCGGAAAAGGCGAACTCAGCAACCATGCTTACTGTGTGTTCAGGTACAGCTAGCGGTTTAAAGGCGAGGTGGACGCGGTCATTTAGGATGTCTATGAGCTGCTGTCCAGAGTATTCTTCGAGGTGGAGGATGTTGGATTGGAGCGTGCTCTTGGCACTGGCGTCAAGTTGTTTAAGGAGGTCCACATTTCGTAGGATACACAAAAGAGAGATTCTCTGAGCTTGTCTTGGCCTTGTTTCCTGGAGGCGGGTCAACTTGTAGACAGCATCTGAGCCTTCCCTCTCAACTAAGCTTTCAAACTCGTCCAAAGCCAAGATCAAATGGGTCTCCCGTTCGTCCAAGATCTGGAGCAGAATGTTCAGCAGTTCCTCTGCGGAATAGCCACGTCTTGGAAAGTTCGGGTGGAAAGCTGAGACTGCATGGAGCAATATGAGGAATAGGCTTCCCTGATATTCGCGGCAGTTAACGTGAACGTAGTTGAGATTTGTTCCAAATCTTCTTGCTTCTCGGGCGATATCTAGTCCAAAACGATGAGCGAGCGCGGTCTTACCTGTGCCGATGGGGCCAGTGATCAAGGCTCTTTGGGTCATCTTCTCTGGCGCGTGAAGCACGAAATTGAAGAACTTCATCAGCAGTTGAAGTTCTGAGTCTCTGTGAGGAAGTCTACTGGGAACATAGTTGATGTCAAGCCTTGTTTCGTCCTTGAATACGCTTCTGTAATGCGTCAATTGTCGGCCCTCAGACTAATCTATGTGCGAGCTTTGTTATTCTTTTCCCTTGTCACAATAGTCTCGTTCCCTCCTTTGTGTAGTCAGAATTCGAAAACTTCTTAAGCAAGCCAACAATATTGATCGTGGAGCGGTTGAGGCAAGGTACTATTTGGCCTTATTCAGGCATCTCACGAAGAACATGTTAGTTGAATGTCAACGTTCGGGCCGTTTCGATGAACATCTTGCTGGTTTTTACTCGCTTGCGTATGGAAACCCGTACATCTACAAAGACACTTATCTGGCCTACTATGACCAACATAGTAGAATTCTATACCTAAGCCTTTTTGAGCTGAACGGGAGCGAAAACAAAATCCAATGCATATTAACGGCAACAAAGCTGTTCAAACCACAAAAGCTGATAATCACTACCCCTGAGGAGCTTCCTCTGAACCTTGCGGGATTCGGCTGCGCAAAAACAGAGTACGATAGGGACTACCAGATACATATTCCCAGCTTTGATGAGACCTTGAGAGGCGGAACCTTCAAGCAGCTACGGTACAGAGTTCATAACGCTGAAAAGAGAGGATACACTCTTGAGATCAACAGAAGGATGACGCCGGGCCATTTTCACATTATCGCACAACATGAGCAATCCAGAAAGCTTGATCTGTACGACAGCCAACTCTACTTGGGCATATGGGAATACTTGCGTAAGTTCAAGTCTCCGCTTCTGTTCAATGCCTTCTTAGAAGGCAGTCTTATAGGCTTCGATTTGGTCGACTTCTTCAAGGACACAATGACTATTCCTCTAGGGTTCTACACAGATGCCCCCTCACTCGCAGACTTCGTGCTGTACAAAGAAATATTGTACGCAAAAGAGAACAACTACATTTGGCTTGACTTGGGCTGGGCATGTAGTTCGGGTGTCGAAGAGTTCAAGAGAAAGTGGACCGCGATGCCGAGATTTCATATATGGGCCTACGAATATGAAAAACAGACAAGCGGCCTCGGTATAGGTTCAGCGGAATCTACAAACATACTCCAGAGCAGTGGACCCAACTGAGCTGTAGTCTAGAGAACGCGTCTTCTCCGAGGGCACCAGCAGGTCAGAGATTCAAATGAGACTGAAAAGTAATATGCACGGCCGCGAGAAGCCTAGATCCGCAGTAGTCATCCGAAGAGTTGAGGAAAACGACCTAGACAGGATTATGAAAATAGAGGAATCTTCATTCAGAAGCAAAGACACATTTTCTCTGGCCCTTTTCAGAAGATATCTGAAGAAACTCAGAAATGGCTTCTATGTAGTACTTGATGGTGAAGGCGCAGTTGTCGGTTACGCAGTCTTCGAGGACGTTGGTGAAAGATGTTATGTGCTGTCCATAGCTATACTTCCTGATAATAGGAATCAGGGTCTGGCGACTATGCTAATGGCATTCATAGAAAGCGAATGTCGCAGAAGAGGACTCAGCAAGATAGTGTTGGACGTCAGAGTGGACAATGAAAGCGCAATCTCATTCTACAAGCGTCTTGGACTAGTTGAGGCGGGGAGGAAAACACGATTCTATGAAGATGGGATCGATGCGTTGATAATGGAGAAACACTTGATGACCTCATCAGAATAGAGCTACTGAAGGTCAATTGACAGTTGCTCCGCAGGCAAAAACCTAATAAACAGATTCTGTGAGTCTATTGCAAAAATGATGCCCCAATACTTCTTTCTGACCAAAGGTGTAGGCAAGCACAGAGAGTCTCTCCAATCCTTCGAGCTAGCCTTGAGAAGCGCAGGTATACATCACTGCAACATTGTAAATGTCTCAAGCATAGTGCCCCCAGGCTGCAAGCTAGTAACTAGGACGAGAGGTCTGAAGATGATAAGCCCTGGAGAAATAACCTTCGTTGTTCTTGCCAAAAACTCAACTAGCGAACCCCATAGGCTAATCGCAGCCTCAATTGGTGTTGCGATTCCCTCAGGCAACGACAATTATGGCTATCTTTCAGAGCATCACTCCTTCGGAGAAACAGATGAGGTGGCAGGAGACTATGCGGAGGATTTGGCAGCAACGATGCTGGCAACAACGATGGGCATTCCGTTTGATCCTGAGACTGCTTGGGATGAGCGGAAACAGCTGTTCAAGACTAGCGGCTTGATCATAAAAACAACCAATACAACTCAATCAGCAACAGGAGACAAGTCAGGATTATGGACAACAGCAATCGCAGCTGCTGTCTTCGTACACTAATGTGAAAGACTGAATCTTCTGTCTGAAATTTTCCTTCCAAAACAATATTAACGTTCGCTGTTTACAGGCTACTTCGGTGGAAACCTTATGACGAACTGGCTTCAGACGCCACTTATAGTCGTCAACTTTAAGACTTACTTTGAAGCTACGGGGAAAAAGGCTATTGCATTAGCAAGAGCAGCTGAAACCGTTAGCATGGAGACCCATACCTCAATTGGTGTCGCTCCACAGTTCGCAGACATAGCAGCAGTTGCCAAGTCAGTAAGTATTCCAGTCTTTGCCCAACACATCGACCCCATTGACCCGGGAAGTCACACTGGGCAAGTGCTTGCTGACGCTGTCAAGGAAGCCGGAGCTGTAGGGACGCTTGTCAATCATTCGGAAAGGCAACTCAGACTCACAGATATCAGTGCTATAATCAAGATTGCGAGCGGCAAAGGTATGGCAACCATTGTCTGCGCAAACAATCCAGAGACAAGTGCTGCTGTTGCAGCTCTAGATCCAGGTGTGATAGCTATCGAGCCCCCAGAGCTTATTGGAACAGGAATACCGGTATCAAAGGCCCAGCCCGAAGTAGTGACGGACACGATCAAGCTTGTCAGGGAGATCAACGAGAAGACCATAATCCTGTGCGGGGCTGGAATAAGCCGCGGGGAAGATGTGAAAGCTGCCTTGAAGCTTGGAACTGAAGGTGTACTGGTCGCAAGCGGTATCGTGAAAGCAGAAGATCCATATGCTATCCTGCGCGAGTTTGCTGAGGCAGCAGAAAACAAGGAGAAACAATGATTGAAGGTTGAAGCCGAATGTGCTGGGTGCATAGTCAGTAGAGCGGTAGCCGAGGCGACGGAGGCCACCACAAATCCCGCTCTCAGGTTCAGGGCAGTTGCAGAGGTTCTGCGATTGTTGAACAGAGAGTTCCGACCCACAGCCGTTCCTGCTGATCTCGGTACGAAGAGAGACCGTCTAATAAAGAAGATCACGGGCAACGGCGATCCCTATGAAAGGCTCAAGGGGCAGAGCAACAGAACGGCGCTGAAGCTGTTGCCATACGCGCGAGAGATCGTTGAAGATGGCTATAACCAGCAGGACAGATTCAAAAGGGCGTCTCTTTGCGCTATAGTTGGAAACGTGATGGAATTTGGCATACCGAGCCACAGATTCACCTTTGGCAGTGTGAGAAAACTCCTGAGAGAAGCCGCGAGAGACCTAGCGATTGATGACACCAACAAGATATACGCCACTGCAAAGTCTGCGAACAGAGTCCTATACTTGACGGATAACGCAGGTGAGATCGTCTTCGACACAGTCCTCGTTGAACAATTGAAGAGTATGGGTATAGCTGTGACTGTAGCAGTCAAGAGTGAACCCATAATCAATGATGCCACTTACAGGGACGCTGAAACTTCAGGAATGACTGGAGTCGCGGACAGAGTCATCACAACTGGAACCGACGCTGTTGGACTGGTCTTGAAGGAATCTTCAGAAGAATTTGCAGAAGCCTACAACTCCGCTCATATGATCTTCGCAAAAGGAATGGGTTATGCCGAGACTCTGACAGAATGCAGACTAACAAGGCCACATGTCTTGCTCTTCAGAACAAAATGTGATTGCGTGGCAAACTATTTCGGCGTACCATGTGGGAAAAACGTTGCCAAGATGATGCCCTGATGCAGCTACCTGCCGCCAAGATAGGAAAAGAAGTAATCTCAAATTTTGCAGATGCCATCACGAGAGAATGGATTGTGACCAATGGGCTTGGCGGATACGCGTCTTCAACCATTCTGAGCATAAACACTAGAAAATACCACGGACTCCTTGTCTCAGCCTTCAACCCACCAGGAGACCGTCGGGTATGTCTGGCAAAGCTTGACGAGGAAGTGAACGTAGGAAACAGAATCTATCCTCTTGGCGCCAACGAATTCCAGAATGGAGTCTTTCCCAAAGGCCACATGTTCTTGGAGAGTTTCTCTGCAACACCGTTCCCGAAGTTCTTCTTCTCAGTAGAGGCTGTCAAGGTCCACAAAATCGTCTTCATGCCTAACGGGAAGAATGTTTCTATAGTACTGTACAGGGTTTTGAATGGAAACAGCAATGATGTCAGGATCAGGGTCTTCCCACTGATAAACTGGAGGCATTTTCACTCAGTGACCGACAGATGGAAAATCAACTGGGACTTCGTTCCAAGCCGGGAAGAAGAGGAGGTTGATATAAGCTTCAGTGTTTCCAGGTCTACATTGGTGATGACGACGACAGAGGGGCGATACATCCCGACAGGAAAGTGGGTCGAAAGGATACTTTACCGTGAAGAAGCGGAACGTGGAGAGGGCTGCTTGGATGATTGCTACCAGCATGGTTACTTTGAAGTGGACGTCAAAGCAGAGGAGACAGCCAAATTCGCCCTAATCGCAGCGTCATACAAGGACAAGAGCCGCACGCAAAGAGCCATTGCAGAGATGCCAAGAGCAATGTATGATCTGGAGACTCTGTACTTGCGTGAAAGGGAGGTTCGGGCAAGGAGTCTCACAGCATTTTATGAGAATGTTCCTGGTGTTCCAACCAAAGACTGGCTAAGCTGGGTCGTGTTGGCGGCAGACATGTTTCTGATCGACGGGGCAAACTCGAAGGGGAGGTCTGTGATTGCGGGTTACCATTGGTTTGAGACTTGGGGTCGTGACACATTCATCTCTCTTCCAGGCTTGATGCTTGCTACAGGGAGATTCGAAGAAGCGAGACAGGTCTTCCTGACGTTCAAGAGGTACATGAAGGAAGGTTTGATTCCTAACTTTCTCCCGGATCAGGATGGCCGGCCGGCGTACAACACCGTAGATGCAAGTCTTTGGTACATCAACGCGCTCCTCCAATATGTGAAGTACACACGCGACATCAAGTTGATTAGGGATCAGCTCTGGGAAACACTGAAATCGATAGTTGAGCATCATGAGAAAGGAACGGCTTTCAGCATACGGATGGACGACGATGGCCTCCTTTCGCATGGACCTCAACTGACTTGGATGGATGCGGTGGTTGAAGGGTATCCAGTGACTCCGAGGGCAGGGAAGGCTGTAGAGATCCAGGCTCTGTGGTACAACACGTTGAAGACCATGGAGAGGCTGGCAAGCGAGCTCCAAGAAGAGCATGAAGCTGAAAGATACGGAAGAACAGCCGAGAAAGCTAGGAGAAGTTTTGCGGGCAAATTTTGGGATTCCGAAAGAAACTGTCTCTTCGACGTAGTTGACAGAAACAGGACAGATAAATCGTTAAGACCTAATCAAATCATCGCGGTTGCCATGGATTTCAGTCTGCTGGATGCCTCTCAAGGTGAGAGGATCGTTGACCTTGTGCAACGCGAGCTTCTGACCCCATACGGTCTGAGATCGCTTTCAAAGACTGACCCTCGGTACATGGGATCATACACTGGAGACAGAGGCCAGAGAGACAGAGCCTACCATAATGGAGCGGTCTGGCCTTGGCTGATTGGACCATTTACGACAGCTTTCTTGAGGACTAAAGGGCATACTGAACACAGACGACAATATGCTTTCTTCAACTTTCTTCAGCCTCTTCTCACGAAACAGATATTTGAAGGGGGAATCGGCGGTCTAAATGAGATCTATGATGGTGATCCTCCTCATAGACCAAGAGGATGCGTAGCTCAAGCATGGAGTATAGCGGAACCTTTGCGGGCATACATTGAAGACGTGTGCCACATAAGGCCGAAGCATGAAGACATGGTCAGAAAAACGTGAAGTATACGTGATCTATGATGGGATTGCCTCTCTAAGGCTTATTGCAGCTTCTTCTGGGGTGACGGTGTTGATGTATACTCCCGTACTCTTCTCAAATCCCGCCCAGATTGCCAGTCTGGGATAGACTTCCAGATGGCCTTATGAATTCTGCGAAAGCCTTCATCTCAGACCTCGACATTTCAAGCAGGGTCGCTTGATGTTTTTTCGGGGCTATCCAGAATTCCACAGGGTTCACGCTTGCCCAAGGAGCGAAGGCCGCGTAGGTACGATTCTGCACTATCAGCCTGGGCCCTTTGATCTCCTTTTCGAGTATATCACAGAAGATGCATCTGCCATGTTTGGACATGAACTTAATGCTGGCTCCGAGTTCTTCACGTATTGTTTTTGGGACAAAGGGCGTTGCGATTATCTGGCTGTGAGCGTGAGAGAGCGAGGCTCCAGCCTCCAGGCCATGGTTTCGAAAGATGGAAACATATTTCACGTAGGGTTTTTCTGACAGTTCGCGTAGTCTATCGATGTAGGCGTTGATCAACAGAAGCATCTGTGAGGATGCTGCGCCAGCTGGATGCTCACGATGGTTCGGAGACTCGACTAGTACTTCGTGGTGTCCGACGGCGGCGGTTAGGTCCTTGCCCTTCATTATGGGCACCTTGCTGGAGGTGTCTTCAGGCGGGGTAAAAGCTGGGTAAAGGTTAGGGATGCAGCGTATGAGCCAGTTCTTGTGTCTCAGGCCGTCTTTGTCCTTCAGCTTTCGAATTTTCCTTCCTGACTTCAGATAGACAAGAACTGCAGGGGGCGTCATATGCTCGTTGCCAGGGCACAGAGGGCATTTGTCCGTTCCGCCTCTCTCTTCATCTCTCTCCCTCTTGAAGTCTGTTGGCCGACGCCCACGCTCAGTTGCTATGACGACCCAGCGATCGAGCAGATAATCTTTTCGAACTTCGTTGAAGGTCATGACCAAGCCCCACATCTACAAAGGACATGAGCAGCATTTAGATTTTCCGAACAAACATGGTGTCGACTGAACTGCACTGTGGTTGACAGGACTCTGGAGGCAGTTCCACATTCTCTTCAGTTTGCGAAGGTGATCCATTTCTTCGATCTTGAAATAGGACGGTGGGCCACTGAGGGTCGACGTCCAGAATCCGCAAGATCCGTCAGACTCT
>SMTZ1_10006655_pt1 | contig 11744 bp, 10 predicted proteins | sample DeeMarSWOR136_30_FD_25667 | JGI IMG/M metagenome (IMG submission 25667) | reverse complement strand
CCAAGAAAGAATAAAACTCCGATAGGCTGCATAGTATTGAGTCCACCCAGTATTGACCCTACTAATCCTTTGGGTGAAGCGTCCGCTGCCAGGGTGTTTGCGCCCACTACAGACCCGGACAGAATAATAGTGGGAATACGTCCCCACTTGTCAATAAGAATACCTATCACAGGCATACATATCATGGAAAATACACCCATGACAATCATAGGAATGGACCCCTTGAGGGTTGCAGCCTCAGATGTCATGTTATACTTGTCTGCTAATTTTACTGCCCATGAGACCAAAAAGGTTGCTATGATAACTATATCAGCACGGGTGATCAGGGTAACCAAGTAACTTGCCTTGAGAGGAAGCCTCTTGTTCACCACCTTCAGGATTTCCATGATGCCCTTCTTTTCCGCTTTCTTCTCCGGCAAACGATCCCTTAATCCAGTAGCAGTAAAGATAACTCCTGCGAGCGCAATAGCAGTTGAGATATAAAATACAATCTCGACTCCAGCCTTCTTACCTATAGGGGCTACTATCCCAAAAATCAGGAGACTGCCCAGCCCCATCATCATTCCATTTAAAGCCATACCTTTTCCCCGGTCTTTCTCAGCGACGTAATCTGCCACCATGGTAATAAATTGGGGATAGACTAACACCAGGCCGATACCAATGATTAAACGGACGATATAGGCAGCAAACAGTCCTTGCCCAAAATCGCTGAATTCGGCTGCCCGGGAAGGAACAAAGCTAAGAGCAGCACAGATAGCGGCAGAAAAACTCTGAGGCAAATTGAAGGCGGAAGCAATCTGGTTGGAATATAAATAGAGGAAAAAAAAGACAGCCAGTACGATAAATCCGATGATGGCCAAAATCCTTCTTCCTACTCTGTCTGACAGCATACCCACATAACCAACAAAAATGAGGGTGGCAATCTGACTCATATTCTGAAGCAGTCCATTAATTGACCCGAAAAAATCCATCGAAACCTTGATGATATCTTTCAAAAACGCCGGTTGCAGGATTGCAGGTATCACCATAAGAAGACCTATTAAAAGGGTATTAAAGTAGAGAAAGAAAAAATTCATCATAGTTAAATCAGGTGGAACCTCTATACCTGCAAATTTCTTTACCGATGGTGAACTACCTCTGTGCGCTTCCATACTAACCTCCTTTTTTTATGTTATGATAAATAGTTGGCATCAAATAACCATAAAACAGTATTTAAGTCAACTTATTTAGGCTTTTTATCTGTTAGGAAAGCAACCCCGGATGCGTGATGCCAGCAATGTATCCAGAGGGACGTTTATGATACTCTGAAATTTGCTGATGATTTCAGGTCTCTCCCTCTTAATCTTAGGCATCTCTTTCTCTAAGGCCATATTCATATTCCCGGATAGCTTAAAGGGATTGAGGTTATAGGGAAGTGGTTCTTTAATGAGGCTATAGAGATAGTTTGCATCTTCCTCGTTGAACAGATTAGAGAGCGCAAACCCCCGAAGATAGTGCCTGTAATCGTGGGAACCAGGAAAGGCCTTTCCCCACCAGTTGATATAACTTAAAACCCCTTCTCGATTGAGTGCACCATTCTTTAAGGCAACGATTACCGCACTTGCTGCCTTGAGACCAGACATAAGTGCCCCTGTTGTCTCTGCCTCCTGAGTCCAGGCAGCATCACCAGCAAAGAGGACGTTATCCTTAAACGGTTCATCAAGCGGTGACCAGATATTTTCAACACAGGCAGTCTTTCGATTGATACGGGGATCTTCAAACCAGTGTGAAAAGGGACTCTCATATATAAAGCAATTCATTCTCTCCAGATAATTAATTCGTGTATCAAGAACTCCACCAATATTTACTACATAATCTCCACCTTCATACACACTGGGGAGGATAAAATGGGAATAGGGAATTTTACATTGAGGATCAACTCCCTTAGCAGTGATAAAAATTTCTTGATGAGGAAGCTTAACCCCTGTTAAATAGAAATTGATACACACCAGCGTTCCATAAAAGGTCCTCTTTTCATTTAAGCTAAGCACCTTGGCAATCCTTGAATTTACCCCATCTGCAGCAATCACAAAAGGGGCTTTGAACATTCGACCCTCATGCGAAAAAACTTGCACATAATCCTTATGTTTTTCCAGATTCACCACATTAGTGCCAGGGAAAACCTTGAGCCCACAGGCGGTAGCATCTTCTAGAATCCCCTCCAAAAGTCTTCCCTTATCATAGACGATGGATAGTCGACCTGCCTCACCTTTCTTGATATTCTCTTCATAATTGCCCACTCTTATATATGACTTGCCATTAGGTGAATAGATATGCCACCCAAAAAAATTTTTGTAGGGACCTTCATAGCTTACAGAAAAGCCATTGAGAGGAAAAACCATTCGTTTAGTTTCCTGACTAAAATACATCCTCTCTCCACAAAAGAAATCACTCTCTAACACCAGCATGGTGGCACATGCCCTTCTGATGGTAGTAATATCTCTCTTCCGTTCTAATAGGGCTACCCTTAAACCATTTTCGCTTGCTGTCTTGGCAGCCATCACTCCGGCTGGTCCAGCCCCCACAACAACAAGATCAAAACAGTTGTTATTCATAGAAGATATCCTCCTATGACAGATAGATCATAAAAATGGCGAGTGATTAAATAAGGAGTGTTATTACTTTTTTTTCGGTTTAAAATCTAATGCCTCTTCTACCGAGGCCTCTTCCCAAAATGCTTCAAATTTCTTTGCGATATCTGGTCTCTCCCTTCTCATCTGATCCATGTGACTTAAGATTGCCTTCTTGACCACATCGGGAGCAGTATTTTCACTGACATAGCAGTTTTCACACACCTCATTATCCGTTAATCCAAAGATATAGTCTAACTCTTCATCACTCAATACGTGCAAGCCAAAGCTGCGAGATGCCTTCTCCATCTCCCCTGGCCAGCAGTACTCGAAACTGCTCCTCCAGAAATCTGTATACTCTTTAAACCCCTCACCATTTTGTAAGTGCTTAAGAATAGCCTTTGCTGCCCGGTACCCATACATGATAGCACCTTGACAGTAAGTCTCTATGAATGCCGCAGCATCTCCCACTACCACAACATTGCCCTCCGCTGGCTCCATGATAGGTGTATAAAAATTGAGGGCAGCAGATGAGGTATGCACAACCTTTGCCTTTTTGAACCAATGGGAAAACCTCCCTGAGGTGATGAAATAGTCTAAACCCTGCTTAGCAGAAAATCCTCTGGGGGTACCACACATCATATCAATAATGGGCTCATCACCCGGCTTAGCAGAAGGTAAATGTTTAGCAAGCATATAGAGCTGGCTCTTTCCATCCCTGGTGTGACCCTTTCCTACAAAGGTTATCCAGGAGGGAGGATAGGGCGTTTCAACCCCTTCTAAAAAGTAAGAGGCAACATGGAATGAAGCGATGTATTTTCTTTTCTTAAAGAGCTCCAAGCACCTCACAATTTGGGAATTTACCCCATCTGCAGCAACCGCTACCTTCCCTTTTACCTCTTTTAATGATCTGGAAGAACACCCCCTCAATACTACCTTAACACCACCTTTCAAGTTCTCTGCCTTCAGACCAGCCGTTTCGGTTAAGATATCAACCCCTGCCTGTTCTGCATCTTCCAAAAGGTTCTTAAGCAAGATCTCTTTACTGTAAGGCCACGCTACTCCCTTTTCATTCGCCATGGTGAATTTCTTTCCGCCAGGAGAAAGCCTAAAACTCTTCTCTAATTTTACCCACTGCCCGGTATATCGTACCGTGATTCCTATCTTCTCAAAATGGATATTATTATCTTGGATAGTCACCGTATCCCCATGGGTATTCGGCTCGTTGATCAGGGCAGTGCAACAAGAGCGGTTGACCTTGGGAATCTCCTTTTTGATATCAACCAGCAATACATCCTGTCCCTCTCTGGCAAGAGTAGCAGCAGAGGTTAAACCTCCAGGGCCTGCACCAATTACAATAATATCATAATGATCTTTCATAGTGATTCACTAAAGCTTCTTTTACTTATAAATTGTTCCTATCTCTTCTCCTCCTCAACCCCTAGAAGACTCATAAGGGTTACTGGCGATGTTGAGGATGAAAACCTCAGGGAAACGGCACTCTGGGTAAATAGCATCTACACCACAAAATGCCTGACACGTCCCACACTCAATGCAGGATAGCCGATCAATGTATGATTTATCATCAACAAACCTTATAGCCAGCCTCGGACATACATTGACACAGGCGCCACACCCAACACAGATATCACGATTAACCATCATAGACTCAGTCTCCCCTCACTCTCGACAACTGGGACAGATATCAAAGTGGTCCTCTGGAAGATTAACCTTCTTACGCAGGTACTCAAGCTGGAATTCAGGAGCGATAATCTCTCCACACTTCTTACACCGTTTCATGGCTAAACCAACCTTCCAATTGTATATAATCCGAGCAGGTCCTGTAACTTCTTCTCCCTCAGGAATCCGAGCCTTTTCACCTTTCTCCACCTCTCGCATGGTAATAGCACCGGTAGGACAGATGTAAAAACAGACGCCACAGGCAATACAATCAGGAGATGACTTATAGAAAGGGGCAGCTACCTTCTTGGAATATCCCCTTTCGGCAAAGTCGATTGCATTTACTCCCACTACCTCCCTACAGGCCCTGATACATCTCCCACAGAGGATACAGAGGTCATCTTTTCTGGGCTTCAATCGCTCTGGTCTCCTTACTCCCATCTCCATTGCAAGATCCTGCACAATCTGAGCCTCTGGGGATTCTACTAACAAGAGCTCCAGCACCAGGCGGCGAACCCGCTTGACCCTCTCAGTAGTAGTCTTTACCTTCAATCCCTCCTCTACCTTGTAGGTACAAGAACTGGTAAGATCAGTTACTCCATTTTGGGTAACCTCTACTACACACAATCTACACCCCCCATAAGGCGTTAAGGATTCATGATGACAAAGAGTTGGAATGTAAATATTAAGTTTCTCTGCCGCCTCTAAAATGGTGGTTCCTTCAGGTACCTCAACAGTTTGATTATCAATAGTGAGCTTTACCATAGTATTAACCCTAGGTTATTACAATAGCACCAAACGTACACACCTCAAAGCACGCCCCACATTTTATACATTTACTGGGAATAATCTTATGCGGTTTTTTCTTCCTGCCTGAAATTGCCCCTTGTGGACACACCCTTAGGCACACTCCACAACCAGTACAGTTTTCTGGATCAATAGAATAGATAATAAGGGGTTTACATACACCTGCAGGACATCTTTTTCCTCTAATATGAGCCTCGTACTCATCCCGAAAGTAGTGTAAGGTGGTCAACACAGGATTAGGAGCTGTCTTACCAAGACCACAGAGCGAACCTTCTTTTACTGCTTCTGCCATCTGCTGAAGATAGTCAATATCCTCCTCTCTACCCCTACCAGAAGTGATATCCTCTAACATTTCTCTCATCCTGCGAATACCTACTCGACAGGGAACACATTTCCCACAGGACTCATCTTCTAAGAATGAGAGAAAATATTTAGCCACATCAACCATACAGGTTCGATCATCCATCACAATCATACCACCAGAACCCATAATGGAACCTGCTTTTTTTAACTCATCAAAGTCTACTGGAAGATCAATTAAATTCTTAGGGATACATCCACCTGAAGGTCCACCAGTTTGAATCGCCTTAAATTTCCTCCCATTGGGAATCCCTCCCCCTATCTCATAGACAATCTCTCTTAAGCTTATTCCCATGGGGACTTCTACCAGTCCTATATTGTTAACCTTGCCCACTAAAGAAAATACCTTAGTTCCCTTACTCCTGCTGGTTCCTAAACCATTGAACCAGTGCGCTCCCTTTGCTATAATAACGGGTATATTTGCCCAGGTTTCTACATTATTGATCACCGTTGGCTTTCCCCAAAGCCCACTCACAGCAGGAAAAGGGGGACGAGGTTTAGGCTCACCCCAATTCCCCTCTATAGATTGAATGAGGGCCGTTTCCTCACCGCAGACAAAGGCCCCGGCCCCCCGACAGATCTCTATCTCAAAATCAAAGCCTGAGTCTAAAATATTTTTCCCCAGAAGATCCTCTTCTTGGGCCTGAGTAAGAGCAATCTGGAGTCTCTCAATGGCAAGGGGGTATTCTTCTCTCACATAAATATATCCTTGATCGGCACCAATAGCAAACCCACCAATCAGCATCCCCTCTATAATACTATGGGGATCTCCTTCCAAAATGCTGCGATCCATATAGGCCCCCGGGTCACCTTCATCAGCATTGCAGATGAGGTATTTCCCATCCCCATCAGCATTTCGACACACCTCCCATTTCACACCTGCGAGAAATCCAGCTCCTCCTCTACCTCTCAATTTACTCCTTTTTATCTGGGAAATTACCTTCTCAGGTTTTCCTCCCCTAAGAACCTGTACCAGAGAAAAATATCCTCCCTTGGCGACATATTCAGCAATACTTTCTGGGTCAAGAAATCCACAGTTTCTCAGTGCAACTCTCTTCTGTTTTTTATAAAAAGGGAGCCGCTTATATGGTAAAATAGAGGTGATATAAGCTGGAATTTTACCTTTACTGTACCGCGTGCGTGTATCATCTAAAAGAAACTCCTCCTGATCAATCCTTGCCATGATAGCCTTCTTGAATTTTCCCTTGACAAGGTCATCGAGCACCTCACCAACCTTCTCAGGTGTCATCCTGTCATAGGTTATTCTGGGGTAGCCTGGTTTGAGAATATCCACCAAGGGCTCATGCTGGCACAAACCGATACAACCTGTCTTCTTTACCAAAACATCTATCTTCCTCTTCTTTACCTCTTGATGTAGATTCTGCCACACCTCCTGCGCTCCAGCAGCCAGACCGCAGGTAGCCATCCCCACCATAATCTTAGTCTTGGAAGGGAAAAGGGAATTCATCCCCTCTGCTTTTAATCGCTCTAAATCCTTTAAACTGCTCATCTCTTTAGGTCTTTTCTTATAGGTAATTCTTTAAAACCTTTGACAGTCTCCCTTGAGTCATGGACCCATAGGTATCTTCATTAATACGAACCACAGGGGCTAAACTACAACACCCCAGACAACGCACCTTCTCTACAGTAAAACCCAAATCCCTGGTAGTTACCTCTTCTTCAGAGAGGTTAAGGTCTCTCTTTGCTTTCTCAAGCAGATTACTACCACTTTTCACGTGGCAGGCGGTACCCAGACATACCTTGATCACATTCTTCCCTCTGGGCTTCAAACTGAAAGATCGATAAAAGGTGGCAAGAGAGAATACCTTAATTAAGGGAACTCCCAGTCTCTCACTCAGCAGGGTTAAAACTTGTTCAGGCAAATAGTTATAGCGGGACTGCACTTCTTGTAAGATCACAATAAGGGAGCTTTTTTCATTCTTCTTGATGATCTCATCAACAATTCTTGCATCCTCAAAAGAACTCATTTATCTGCTCCTCTCTTCACTTTCTGCCAGTAACGTTTCATATTCTTCTGCTACTACTTCCTGAATGAGAGATATCAGCTCAGGTGGAAAAGCTACATATCGCTGCTGAGCCTTAAAGTACTCTATGAGGGGGTGAAGCGGAGAAATCAGTTTTGTAACCTTTAAATTCCCTGCTTCTACCTCAAAGAGAGGGTAAAAACCTGTGGCTACAGCTAGAAAACCAAGGTGTGCAGTCAAGTCTGGCTTAAACAACCACGCAGTGGGACAGGGAGCAAGAACACTAATGAAAGCGGTGCCAGAGACCTGTAATCCCTTCTTAACCTTTTCCATAAGATCAAGTGGGTAACTGGGACAAGCAGTGGCAACATAGGTAACGCAGCTCTCCCCTACCAGAGGAGGTATATTTTTATTCTGAATAAACTGTCTTATCTCACCTTTTTCTAAGGGTTGACTTCCCCCATGAGTTTCGAGGGCTAATGTAAGGGACCTTTTTATAAGCTCATCCATATACACCTCACTATCATAACAAATATAGACAACCCCCTTTTGCTCCTCCAAAATTCCAGTAAAAGCCAAAGGATCCTTAGAGAAAATCCTCCGATCAATGCCTATCACTGCCTTCTTGATCCCTTTTCCTACACGTTCCTCCTTTTTAGCCCTTTCATTTTCAGCTACAAGTTGATCAACCAAAGAGGTAGTCAAATCACCAGATGATAGTTCATCCCAGGTAAGACCTCTACCTGCTTGGGTATAGGAGGAAAGAAAGGAAGAATCCTTTGCATAGCCAGATAACATGACATCTTTACCTACCATTTTGCAGATCATTCTGACAGCTAAGGCTTTTCCACACCCTTTACAGGATCTTCGTCCTGATACAAAGTACTCATCTCTAGGCAAAAGCTTTGGAATAAAAACGGGATACCTGCTTATCATAAGGTTACACATACTCCATTGAACTTAGCACTCTTCGTGCAGACAAGATGCTGGACTAAACTAATGCTGATTGCGGAATTTGGATTGCGGAATTAAAATACAAAATCTGAGATCCAAAATCCTAAGCATTTTGACTCATTCGATGGTTACTAAATCATCTACTCACCCCAGCTCTACCTCACCTGCCAAGGCAATCGCTCTAGCTCTTCCTCCATACTAATGCACCCAGTGGGACACTGACGGCTGCACAAACCACAACCTTTACAGTAATCAAGGTCAACCTGATAGTAACCGTCCTCATCCATTCGAACAGCACCATCGGGGCAAAAAAAGTAGCACATGCCACATTTAACACACTTCTCCTTATCCCACACCGGCTTACTATTTCGCCAGTCTTGATTGCTATGAAATTCCTCAGTAATGGGAAGCTCTACCATCTCTTTTTATCCCTGCAAGGCGTATGAAATCTATCTTTGCTTCTCACTATACTCCATCCCCACGCACTCATTAAAAATCACCCTATTCCCATATCACAGGCACACAATATTTCAAGAGTATTTTTTTTACATCTTTTCACTTTTATTACGACAATAGTATTACCTTTTTTAGAAAAAAATTCCTGTAAGGGTCCTGGCAAGAAACTGAAAACCTCTCACAGGAAAATTACCTCTACCTGATTAACATTAACCTCACAACCATCAGAGTAACAGGACCAGCATCTCTCTTTTTAACATTGGGCTTTAACCACTACCTCTTCTTTTTCACTCAACTTCATAGGGGGCACGCATCGGACAAACTTTTACACAAATCTTACACCCCGTACAAATCTCTGGATCAATAACAACCACATCCTGTACCATACTGATAGCTATTGGTGGGCAGAGATCGATGCATCCTCCACAACCTGTGCACTTTTCATGGTTAATAGTAATAACAGATTTACTCATCTATACTTCCTGATTTATTAGATAATTTCAAATGCACTATGGCTCCTATTCCACAGGGCAAGAGCAACTTCTCACATGACATGTCAACTATTTATGCTCTCCCTAATAAGAAATTCTAAAAATCGGCCAGACCATATTCTGGCATATCATAGCTCAACCCTGAAACAAGCTCCCAGCTTATCCCGCCGTCAGTACTGTGGGCCACAGTCCCCCTGGCACCCACAATCCAACCATTGTTTTCATCACTAAAGGCGACATCCCTTAACCAGAACCTGGTTTTAATTAACCCATCTTTTATTATCCAGGTTTCTCCACCATCAAGGGATAAGAGGTAGTACCCTCTATTGCCAACAACCCACCCTCTGTTTCCTTTAATGTCTATACTATAGAGAGGAATGTCACAATTGGTTTCAAGCTTACGCCACTTTTTACCTCCATTTTCCGTCTTTAGAATTATTCCTTCCATCCCAACGATCCATCCCCTATCCTTATCTACAAAATATACTTCATAAAGGGCAGGCGTTGGCTTCCAATCAAAGCTAAACATATCTTGCGTTGTCTCAATATCTTTGCATCTCTGCTCTTTCCACTTCTCACCACCATCTGTGGTATGAAGGATAGTACCAAACTCACCCACCACCCAGCCGTTTCGTGCATCAACAAAACACACACTGTTTAACATCTTATCACTATCTTTAGACTGAAATTCCCAACTTCCTCCACCGTCTGTGGTATGAAGGATAGTACCAAACTCACCCACCACCCAGCCGTTTTGGGCATCAACAAAGGAGACAGAAAAGAGATTCTTCTCAGTACCACTCTCCTGCGTAACCCACTTTTTACCCCCATCGAGAGTATGGATAATGGTTCCCTTAGTTCCTACTACCCAGCCTCTATTTTTGTCGATAAAGGTGGCTTCACATAAGAGGAGTTCTTCTATCCCACTTTCTTGAAGTTCCCAATCCCCTATATCAGCTCCTCCCGTGCTGCTATGATAGATGACACCATAATTTCCAAACACCGATACTTCCCTAGGATTAAAGGCACACACACTATGCAAATTCTCACCTGTGATCATTTTGATCTTTGGTATAGCAAATTGGGGACGACCAGGCTTACATCCTAAGAAAAGCAATGCTATAAGCCCCATGGCTATCCACCCCACCCTTATTCTAACTATATAGTCATGCATACGGCATTCTCCTTACAATACACTAACTCTTTAATCACCTTTCATCATCTTAGCCACTTCCTCTTCTGAGAGTACATCAGGTCTGGTTGCATAGGGAGGGTTAGAAAGGTTGTGAGGATCAAAAGTCATCTTAATCTTTTTCATGATGAGATGCACATTGTCGAAAATAGGACCTAACAGATCATAGGAAGGACCTAAAAGTTGAATCACGGCTGCAGAACTTTTATTTTCTATTTCACCTTTCAGGTGACTCATAATGATTTGGATTGCTTCATTTGCTTGTTCTACCGATTGTTCAGGGAATACATCGGTGGTCATCAGACACCAATGCCCAAACTCCTGAGGACTGATCCAGCCACCATGAACACTCAAAGGTTGCACAAAATCTTTTCCCAGTAGTTTTTCACTTGCGAGCATCTCCCTCGCAGCCCGGTTAGACCTCAGGATCTCTGTAACAATACTGTCAATAGAATCAACATTTGATGCACCAATGGAAAAGCTGTCTGAGGGACGCGACAACCTAATACCGTGACCAAACCTCAGCCATTCATTAGCTACCCTCCCAATCCAGACTTTATAGGGCTCTTCTTCTTCGCCTACAAACCCTCCCCCCACTTTAGCAACGATATCCTTTAAAACTTTCTCCTCATAGTTAAGCTGTTCCAGTGAGGTGGTTGCTTGAAGTCCAATCACACAAAAACCAGAAGGGAAGACACCTCTTTTCATATTATCGAAAAGATCCTGCTTAGTTTTAGAGGAATAGGTATAGAGGAACTGCTGGGCAAGATGGGTTGCAACCACAGCAATCTCCGCCTTTCCCATCTCATATAATAGCTCGGCTGATTGTTTGAGCTCTTCCTCCTCCTCTTCTGGATACGTGAAGGGAAACCTCACCATATACCACCTAAATTTATCGGGAGGAAGAGGGGATATCTTTTCAATAGAAACACCCTGAGTGGGAAGCACTGTGGGGCCTGCCCAGGGAGTAAGACGGCAGCTTATCTTGGTAACCATCCCCAAGCCACCTGCATGTCCAAATTGGCCTCCTCGCAATAAACCCCTTAAGTCTGGACCTGGACCATCATTCCAGAACCAACTATCACCTGCAAGTGACGGTGAACCACTCCTCATCATCTCTCCATCAGGCAGTACAATCTCATAGGCTAAAAGGTTCTGGGCACCTACCCCACTAATCCAACTATTTCCATAGGCACCATGCCAGGAGTAA
>SMTZ1_10006503_pt1 | contig 11744 bp, 12 predicted proteins | sample DeeMarSWOR136_30_FD_25667 | JGI IMG/M metagenome (IMG submission 25667) | reverse complement strand
TTCATCTGCAAACTCGAAAAAGAATAAAGTCTTCTACCTTGTTAGCAAGAGGTGCCTTCACTTTTTTATTTGGCACAGACAACTCTCTATGCTTGTCAACTGATATCCGACACTTCCATAAGGAGCGAGGGACGAATTGCCTCAAGAAATGTGATAGAGAATGAAGCCAGAACTTGTTGAGCCTGTTGAGTGGAAGGAGCTGACAGACCAGTTCGACAACGAGTTTGGGTATGGTGTTAGCAAAGCACTCCTTGGAGATAGAGCACCTGTTACAATCTCAAGAGGGGATACGAAGTCATTCTATCTAGTCCCGAGGGATTGGGTAGGCAGTCTCGAAGAGGAAAGGACTGATTTCGAGGTCTATTCATTGGGAATTCGAATGGGCGACCTGAAGGAAGGAAAATTCAGGCTCAGCCTCCAAATCCTAGATGCACTTGCAGAACTTACTGACAAGCTACTCGTAGTATCCCAGCAGGGTGCAGAAGCCTTCACCTACAGTCGGAGTATTATCAAGGAGTCGGTCATCAAACTGGACTCTCATCTAAAGAGGGGCCAGAGAGTGATTGTTCTGAACAAGGATGGCGAAGTGTTAGGACTCGCGGCATTATCCGTAGACGGAAACAGGCTGAAACGCCTGGCAAGTGACCGCCTCGTGGGTAAGAACCTTGTTGACATCGGAGCCTATCTTAGAGGTGCTTAGACCTAGACAAACATGTCACTCGAACGGTCGGAGGACTCAATTGATTGCCGCATCTTCTCAAGGCGCTCAATCTCTTTAGACTCCTCAAGCAGCTGGTCTACATTCGCAGTAACGCCATAGACCTGATTGATTTTTTCCAGCATGTTCGCTGCAGACTTAGGGTCTGGCCGGCCTCGTGTAGCATATGTTAGTAGGCCAAGTGCGGCTTGATTTCGCATCTCGAGCTCTGCTAGTAGTAGTGCTAGTGGTCCCGCCACAAACAGGCCCTCCTCTAGTATTGGAACAGACCACTTCTCAAGATGCTGCTTGTATGCACTTGTCGGAACGCAACGCATTTCCTCCTCATCCTCTTTGAAGCTGGCATCTAGGCCGCCCAGCAGGAGAGACTCAGAGAACTGGTTTACTGCAATCCACTCTGCTAACCGGTCAATCCATCCCCACTGCTCCGAGCTATGGGGTTGAAACCGTGGTACAAGAAATACTAGCTTCTTCTCAGCATACCAGTATAACTCAAAGGGAAGCACCAATCGTTCGTTCTCCATAGAAACGAAGAGGGGTAACATGTCACTCTTGATGAAGCCTACTCTCTCAGCGTCGAGGGCTCGTGTAAGATGAGCAGTGCTGAGGAAGCCTACTTCTCCAAGTCCGTGAAATCCGCAGACGAATGTTGAGCCAGGCTCAACCTTGAAGCCGTCTTTCAGGATTATCTCAAATGTTGAATCTCGTGTAGCAACAAATGCCATTCCATTTACCTCAGTGTGAAGGAGAATCTAGTCGTAACTGCAATCGACTCTTTTGTCAAGGAATTCAGATTGTCAGCTGCTTTTGAGCGTATGTATGTGTCCACATATGATAAGGTAGAATGTTCTAGAATAGACACTGATAGAACGCTAAAGTTGATTACTGGACTTTATAAGTCTGATAATTAATAGGATAAGATATCAGTTCATAGATTGAATGTATGATTAAACCAACGGGGTAGGACATGGTGAGCACACTCCGAGAGCTTGAGCTTGCACAGGTGGCACCACGGCTCCTAGAGCTATTGCGCAAACAAGGTGTCGACAGACTCACCAAGTTCCAGATTGATTCAGTGAAAAACGGTATAATGAAAGATGCTAGCCAGATACTCACCACATATGATTATGATGAAGCCTATCAGATAGCCGAAATTGCTATTCTGAATCGTATAGCTTCGGATTATCGAGCTCGAGCATTGATTCTATGCCCTAATCCGCATCAGGCAGAAATGAAGTACTACTCCATCAGTCACAAGTGTCGTCGGCTCGGGATTGAGGCTACATCCATCATTAGAAGAAGATCAGCAGCACAAAAGGAATGGATGGATGGTAGAGTAGTTGTATCGACCTACCATGCAATAGACATAGCAATCAGAACAGCTCCAGACGCGCTTGAGAATGTCGTCGCGGTTTTGATCGACCGACTTGATCTTATTGGTCAGCCAGGGTTGGGAGCTAGGCTTGAAACAGCTCTTGTAGCATTGATGGGAAAGGGAGTGCCTCTGCAGTACATAGCAATCGCACCGCCTGTTGCAGATATAGAAGAACTATCAAACTGGCTTAATGCCATACTAATCATCGATCAGAAAGCTGAGGTTAGACTAATCTTTAGTGTTAAGTCATTTGAGAGTGTAAACGAATCGCTTGCAGACCTGACCGAGTTTGTGCACTATCGTAGGGGGCAGGTCATGATTCTATGTGCAAATGCTCCTGTTTCAGAGGACCTAGCTATTCGTTTGTCAGGACAGAGTGGGCATGATGAATCGACGTTAGATTTGCGACTCTCGCCAGAACACCGAGATGACCTCAGAGACCTATCTCAAAGCATCATGAAATCATATCCAAAATGTGATATGACACCAAAGCTGGAATCTACGATAAAACACGGCGTCGCCTTCTTTCATGAGGGGGTTTCTAGAACACAAAGAAGAAGGATTTCGGCGGCATGGGAAGATGGACTTCTCCCAGTCATCGTGATGCCAACGCGTTTCGCAATCGCTAGTGGTCTGAAAGCCACTGTGGTTTTTTTGATGGGAGTGTTCATGCAGGAATTGGGAAAGGAGCTTTCTCAAGAAGACAGTGTTACAATGCTTACAGAATGGCAATTGAATGATGTGCTTAGGTCTGCTGGCAGGAGAGGAATAGATAACGATGCATTCGGCATGGTGGTTGTAGACAATGTAGAGGAAAAGACACGCGTCTTGGCAAAGTATTTTGTCATTGATTCTAAAGGAAACCTAGTGCCTAGGATTGGTGAAGTGGACAGCGTAATGGATGATGCTGAAAACATCCAAGATTTGGTACTTGGTCAGTTGTGTGGAAGTTCTGATGACTCTGTCGATCCCTTCTCGGTGATTAATCGGACATTTTGGGCAACAAGTAACCGTATGGCAGGATCCATTCATGATGGTCTTGCCTCGGATGACACAACTGTGGATCAACTTGTTTCCCTGAGGACCACAAGGTCGACGGAGAAACGCGCGGAAGAGATTCCAGATGAGAGTGTCAAGGTTGTTTCCTTGAATCCCACGAAGATCGAGGGATTGGTACGCAGTGGAAGCAGAGAGATGTGGCATTATGTGTCTCTGAAGTCTTCTGATGGTGTTTCCTGCTCCTGTGAATCATGGAAATATCAGGGCATACGAAGACATAGACTCTGCAAACACTTGGTGAAGTTCGCAAAGCATGCATTGAAAGATGATGAGACTAAGCAATACGCATCCAGTGTGATAGAACAATCCCTTAGAGGGCTCGAGATAATTGGTGATCTTGAAAACGCCGGACTTGTCCATCGTGTGAAGAAGACAATCAGGTGTACAGACCTAGGTGAGAATGTGACATACTTGGGAGTTCCAGTGCGCGATGCTAAACGTGTCATGAAAGCAATATCTCAGGGCAAGGGTAACCTCAAGAATATTCTCTTGGATGTGGTCACAGCGAGGGGCAATCTACCAAAAGATGTAGTCAGCCACATAGTAGATACGCTACCAGTAAATAGCATTGAAGACCTTGCGTCTGAGAAGAACGAAATGCCGGGGATTGTTGAGAATTGTATTGAAGAACTTGACTACATCAACATGATTCTACTAAGACTGATGGACGATAAGCGAAAAGACAGTCTGAAGAAGGACAGTATTGAAATGGAGAGCAATCTTCTAACACTCATGAGGGCAATTAGATAGCTTTTTACGGTAGGAAAATCGAGCGGGGCCCCAGTCGGAGGGCAAGCATCCTTCCCGTTCTGGTGAATATTCATGAAGTTGTTCGAGCATGAGGCCAAGGACATCTTTCGAGCCTTTGGTATGCAAACACCGCCTGGTGGTGTTGCAAAGACTCCTGAGGAAGCAAAGAAACGAGCTGCTGAAGTGGGCAAGCCTGTGGTTGTGAAAGCACAGGTTCTTGCTGGCAAGAGAGGGAAAGCAGGAGGAGTCAAGTTCGCCGATACCCCTGAAGAAGCTGCCAAGCATGCTGAAGAGATTCTGAAGATGAAGATCAACAATCTGCCTGTCAAAGCAGTTCTCGTTGAGGAAAAACTGGATATCCAACAGGAAATCTATGCAGGGATAACGGTTGACAGAAACGAACGCAAGTACGTCATCATTGGAAGTGGGGCAGGCGGCATGTCAATAGAGGAGCTTGCAGAGGAGAGTCCCGAGAAAATCATCAAGCACCATGTTGAGCCTGATTTTGGTCTGCAGCCTTTTGAAGCCCGAGAAATTGCAATTGCGATGGGCTTTAGTGGGAAGAACATCAGCACACTAGCTGGATTCTTTCTCAAGCTTTGGGAGATTGTAAAAGCGCAAGATGTGGAGCTGACTGAAATCAATCCCTTAATCTTAACAGCGGATGGTAGATTCCTAGCGGCTGATGCAAGGCTCAACATTGATGATAATGCCTTATACAAACACAAGAAGCTGATAGAGAGTCTGAAGAGAGAGCCGATGGAACAGAACGAAAGAGAGCGGGAAGCTACTCAAGAAGGGATGGCTTACGTTGAGTTGGACGGGGACATAGCATGCATTTGTAATGGAGCTGGACTCACTATGGCTACATTGGACGCTGTGTCACTCTATGGTGGGAAAGCTAGCACCTTCCTGGACCTTGGTGGTGGTTCAGATGCAGAGAGAGTCGAGAAGGGAATCGAGATTGCTATGAAATATGGCAAGGTGAAGGCGATCTTAGTGAATATCATGGGTGGTATCACTCGATGCGATGAGGTGGCCAAGGGCATCGTGGCAGCAAAGAGAGATGGTGACATAACAGTCCCCTTAGTCATTCGTATGGTAGGCACCAATGAGGAAGAAGGGCAAGAAATTCTAAGACAAGCAGGGATTCCATTCCTGAAAACGATGGAAGATGCAGCCCAGAAAGTAGTAAGCTTGGTTGAGGAGGGGGCATAGATGGTCGTATTAGTTGACAAAGACACCAGAGTAATTATTCAGGGGATCACAGGGTCTCAGGGCACATTCCATTCTGAATCTATGCTAATGTATGGAACAAAGATTGTCGCCGGAGTCAGAGCAGGCAAACAAGGTGAAGAAGTGAATGGAATTCCGGTGTATGACAGTGTTAAAGCTGCAAGAGATGCTCAAAATGCCAACGCATCCGTGATTTTTGTTCCAGCACCTTTTGCAGGCGATGCGGCTTTGGAAGCTATTGCTGCAGATTTGAATCCGGTTGTGGTGATTACAGAACATGTTCCAGTATTTGACGAAATGAGGATAATTCATGCTGCAAAACGTAAGGATATTACAGTGATTGGTCCCAACACACCAGGCATCATCACACCAAGTGCCAAACAGAAGCTTGGGATTATGCCTGGGCATGTCTTTTCTGGTGGAAGGGTAGGTCTCATGTCACGTAGTGGTACACTCACATACGAGATAGCTGCAGGAATGACCAATGCGGGGATAGGTATCTCAACAGCAATTGGTCTAGGTGGAGACCCATGTGTAGGTCTGACTCCAATAGAAGCAGTGGATCTTTTCAACAAAGACTCAGGAACTGATGCAATTGTGTTAGTTGGTGAAATAGGCGGCGATGCTGAGGAACGTGCGGCAGCATACATAAAGGATCATGTAAAGAAACCCGCAGTTGCATTCATCGCGGGGAGAACTGCACCACCGGGGAAAAGAATGGGGCATGCAGGAGCGATTATTAGTGGTAGTTCGGGCACAGCCGCAGCTAAGATTGAAGCGTTCACTGATGCGGGCGTTCCTGTGGCGGAGAAGCCTAGCGATATTGCCAAGCTTTTGAAGGACGTCCTCTAGCATTATGCGTGGAGAGAGCACAAGCTTTTAAAACACAACTCAACAGGAAAGCGGGAGCGGGCTAACAGGACTCACTGTGTGCCGCATGTATTGAGGTCTAAGAAATGCCAGTTGCTGATATTGAGAAACGCAGGCTTGCACAGCACTACTTGCTCTACAAGTCAGTATGCAGATACTGTGGAGCAACCAATCCATTGAAGGCGAAAAAGTGCAGGAAGTGCAAGAACAAGGACCTCAGACCCAAAAGGCGTGCTAAGAAGTAGACTACAAATCTGATAATTCAGATACACAATTCATCAGATCTTCTTGTACCATTCATAAACTGCAGTCTTCTCAGATAAGCCGATAGAGTCATGCAGTCGATTTGCAGCTTCGGATGGTGCAGCACCCTGAATACAGACTAAGGCGGGATCGCATTTTGATAGTCACATCTAGTACCCAGTCGCTGCCTCAGTTAGGAATAATTAAGCAATACGGATAAGTGCAACCTCAATTTTAGCCTGAATTCCAAGACTCCCGCATTAATCCTCCTCACTCAAAACACCCAATTCAGAAGGTCTTGACGACACAGCGATTTTTGAGGCTACAATTACTGCACACGTACTAGGGAATAATGATGGAAGTAGATTCAACGTATATATTTAAGATAAGAGGTTTGCAGGCACAGCAAGTAGCTCGCACCTGCTTCTTTATCAACCATCCATCATTCTTATATCCGAATTGCTATCCAAACAGCGGGCAGAAGGGCCGGTGATCTAGTCGGCTATGATGCCGCCTTCACACGGCGGAAATCTTGTTGATACTATGAACACTCAGCAAGACCGCAGATCGGGCGTTCGAGTCGCCCCCGGCCCACCATCTTCCTCGAAGTCAATCCGTCACTCTTATAACGAGTTGAACTTCGGAGAGTCTGTTGCGGAGGCTCAAGAATGCCAAAACAAATCTATGATGTAGAGAAATTCCTCGAGATGACAGAAGATGCAAAGGAGTGCAGAGTCAAGAGAGGGGCTGGCCAAGTCAAGTTAAAACTCCGAACAACGCGGTATCTCTACACGATGATTCTAGAAGCCCAAGAGGCCGAGGAAGTCCTGCAACGTGTGAAATGCCAGATTGTTGAGGCACGTCCTGAGCCCGAGGAGGCCTAAATCTCAATCATTTCATTCACTTCAGGCACATTGGCCTTTCGTCCCTTCTTCTGAAGAAGATCTTGAAGCTTGTCACATGACTCTGACTCTCCATGGACTATGTGGAACTCGGGATCTCCTGGAATCCTTGTAAGTAGGTCCAAGAGCCCCCTTGAGTCCGAGTGTGATGAGAGGTGGTGCATTCTTACATCGGCAGCGACCTCATACTCGCGACTACCAACAAGGACTTTCCCAGTCCTTATGAGTTCCGCACCGGGAGTGCCAGGAATCTGGAAACTGACCAACACAATTGAGTTCTTTGGGTCATCATGAAGCAGCTTGAAGTATAGATGCGATGCCCCACCCTTCAGCATGCCAGCTGGGGAGATGATTATACCTCCACTCTTTGCAGCCTTTGTACGGTCTCTGTTGTCCTGAATTATGCGAGTTCTTCCCACCGCTCTACTGAAAGACTGTGGACTCTGAAGGTACTCGGGATGTCGCGTCAGGACCTCATTGACCTTGCGTGCCATTCCGTCTAAGTATATCGGATACTTCTGAGGTATGTTGTTCTGCTCGAGGATGCACATCATTTCTTGACTGCGACCCACAGCAAAGGCAGGAATTAGAACCGTGCCCCCACGCTCCATTGTTTCAATAACAGTATCCACTAGAGCCTTCTCAATCTCAACTCTGTCAGGGTTCGTTCTTCTAGCGTAGGTACTCTCTGTGACAACGATATCATGTTTGGGAAGGTTCTTCCTTGCGCCCAGATTCAATTGCGACTCTGTGGCATTGACATCTCCAGTAAAGAGTACTCTTTTGCCGTTGACCCTAACCGATACCATCGAACTTCCAGGAATATGACCTGCATTGAATAGAGTCATCTCAAAGTGATGGCCGAGAGGAATGGTTTCTTCGTAGGCTGTCGCCTGACACTGTCTTCTCACAAGTGGGATGTCTTTCCGGGTGAATGGCAATCGACCTTTAGAGATATTATGCATGTCGCGCAGGAGGAGAAGAGTCAGGTCACGTGTGGCAGGAGTACAAAAGAGAGATGCCTCAGTCTGAGATAGAATCCGAGGGACGCCCCCGGAGTGATCAAGATGGGCATGAGTAAGTGCGATGCCCTGTAGATTGTCGAGCGGAACCATATCAGGGAATTCTGGAGGTGTAGAGAGCTTTGCACCATAATCGACAATTATGCTCTCGTCTTTATTCTCAAGATAGAAGCCTGAACGTCCAATCTCTCTGCAGGACCCAAGAAATGTGAGCTGTGACATTGAACAACATCCATGACGTGCCGTGATGGTGTCAAGAAAAGGCTTGTGTATTAGGAGCATTTCTAAACTTCAATGAACTCCATCCGAATCATTACTGAGGCTGTTCCTCTTCCCCGGGTAATCGAAATCTATATCAGATGGGCTTCGATACCGTGCTATACCCTAGACCTTAGTGAGCAGTAGCAGGTGGAGAGGCTTCGGGTGACAGCAAAGAAGACCGACGATAAGTCGGGCGATCAGAGTCACGGCGACTCGGTGATACTAGTAGGCAACAAGAATGTGATGTCCTACGTTTTGGCCTGCGTGACTTTGTTCAACAAGGGTGCCGAGGAAGTGGTAATTAAGGCGAGAGGCCGGTTAATCAGTCGTGCGGTTGATGTCGCTGAAATAACACGTCATAGGTTCATCTCCGAACTTAAAGTCAAGAGCATAGAGATTGATACAACTACCGTTCAGACCGACAAAGGAAGCGACTTGAACGTTTCAACCATCGACATTACACTCACCAAGTAATAAGTCCGATATTTGTTGTGGTACTCACCCAGAAGCCCAGTCATTGCTGCGGCTTTGTGTGGTGAAGACAAGAATATGAAGCTGCCAATCTGCGTGTTTGACATTGAATCGGACATGCTATGCCCAAATTGTCAGGAGAGATTAGACAGAGGCGATATCACAGATTTTGATGTCAAGTTTTCAAGATGGTTCTTGAATAAATCTAAGGAGTATCCAGAAATCGAAGACCTGCATCTTCTCAGAGCGATAGAATCGGATGGGCGTTTGATTCTTGTAGTCAGGAAGGACAACAAAGACAGACTTCTCGAAACGGAAGGGCTCATGAATGAGATTGCTGAGTTATATGGAGAGGTTATGATTTTCGAGGGTCCCATAAAGATGCGAAGAATAGTGAGAAACCTAATCGATCCCGCAATGGAGGTAGGCGTCAACAGCCTATATCTCCCTGATGGTACAAAGGAGAGTATTGTCATGTTAAAGCCCGAAGATCGAGATCGCATCACTTATTCAAAGGAAGACCTCAGAAAGATAGTTTCTGCAGTAATGGGGGAATCTGTTTTATTTCAGTATCAGGATGAAAGAGCCGAGAAGGAAGAGGGTCCTAGCAACGACATTTTCGGAGAGAAACTTAAGGAATTTGCTGGAAAAGGCCGAAGACGTTGACTCAGACTCTATGAATTGGATCATTCTTCATTATCTCCCGCATCACAACAGTTGCATATGACCCCTTTCTCAACTGGAAACGTATGACAAGATGGTCCTCCTCACATTCCCCTATGATATCAGATAAGTTGATTGAAAGCAGATGAAAGCCTCCAGCTGAATCAATTGCTTTTCGCTTCGGTTTTCGAAAGTCCTGAAATCGCACATCTTCCTCAGACATGAGGTTCTTCAACATATCGGTCTGAATAGAAGGGGGTGTCTTCGTTGAGTACCCGGGAAGAGGAATTGCGAGCCCATATTCGCCTGTTTCGACGAGCTTGGATCTCTCCTCGAAGTTCCTCTCTGTAACAAAGAGCCACGAGTCTCGCCCTGAATGTGCCTCATCCAGTTTGATTAGAAAGTCTCCAGGAACCGGAAGGCCAAGGGGGAGAGATGATTCTGCTCGTTGACTTACAAGACGATTAAACAGGTATGACTGATATGCGTGAACAAAAATAGTGAGGACACGTGAGGGCATCCGTGAGATTGCTCGCTCAAATTCGCCGGGATGCTTCATGAGAAACTTCAGCAATTCTCGTTCATATCTCAGGCCCTCGGGGAATGCTGCGAGAATGTCCTCGTCCGGAGTGAAATCATCTGCTAGCTTGCGTCTTGCTTCTGTAATCTCCTCAGATTCATATTCAGTTGTGACCGATAGCATGAGTTTGGCTGCTTCTTCAAAATCATCTTTTACAAGTGCCTTGCCAACCAAATGTGTAAAGGGACGAGTCACCCCGAATCTCTGAACACCAAAGTAGTTGAGCAGAGGCTGCTTCGTCAGCACTCGAACGGATTCCATTGCCTGATCGCAGTCCCCATCAATGTTTGAAAGGCGAATTGTGAAACGATTTCCCCACAGGTCTCCAATCTGTACTGGATTTCGTGTCGATTTCAGATTGCTGATTTGGATGCGGGACAGTCTTGCATTCACAAGTCGTTCAGTCGATCTGAACGGCACCGACATTTGCTGTGTGGTGATTGCTCGCTTATCCTTTAGACCAGCATATGTAACAAGATGTTGAGGCAAGTCAAGTTCTGCAGCAATAATCGTGGCAACATCAATAGTTGTCAGACCCGCTTTCTGCATATCAAATCGGATGAACTTCGCCTTTTCCTCAGGAATCTGCAGTTCGGGAGTCTTATCATCCCAATCTTGGACTGAAAGCAATCGTCTATCAGGAGCAATCTCTTCAACAACGAAGTCCTCAAACCGGCCTTTCAGATTGCCTCCTACTCCAGGAGTACTTGTACTGTAGAGTTCCATCCCAATTGACATTTCTAGAGGATACGTTGATCTCACGGAAACCCATCCTCTCTTCATAGCAACTTTAGTTCACCAGTCACTCTGTCAATCTTCTCTGAAGTTCCAGGACCAACTGCTATGACTGTGGTCGTTCCGGGGGGCAGCTCAGTCATACCTGCATCTCGAATTAGTGCAAATGGCACATCCAAGTCTACAGCGAGCCTACGTAGTTCAAGAAGTTCCTCCTCTGATGCGACCTTCACAACGACCTTCTTCTGCCCCTCGTTGAACCAGGCCTTCCATAAATGCTGGTGAGTTACACGAACCCTTTCCGAAGCGCTCACTGCACCATGTGCAACTTGAACCGCCATCTTGCCCTTACTCATGCCAAGATCAGTTCTCACCGCTATTATCTGTTTGAATTTGAATTTCTGTAGACTCATTACAGATGCCTTCTCTTTGCAGCGACATCTTCATCCCTTGGAGAGAGATAAAAAGGGTGCCCTACGTTGCAGTATAGAAGATGAATCAATCTGAATATGACGTGATTGTAGTAGGCGGTGGTCCTTCAGGGCTCATGTCTGCTCGCCGAGTGGCGGCAAAAGGTCACTATGTTCTAGTGGTGGAAGAACATGGGACTATCGGAGTGCCGGATCATTGTGCAGGCCTTCTAAGTATGTCAGGTCTAGATTCTCTAGGACTTAAGCCTCCGGGGGATGTGATTCAGAATCACGTTGTAGGAGCCCGGATATTCTCACCATCGGGTCATCACATATTTGTTGAGAGGGGTCAACGTGAAGCACTTGTAGTTGATAGAAGGAGGTTTGATCGCTGGTTAGCAAATCGAGCCCTTGATGCAGGCGCCAGAATCATGACAGGTTGCAAGGTG
>SMTZ1_10006501_pt1 | contig 11745 bp, 9 predicted proteins | sample DeeMarSWOR136_30_FD_25667 | JGI IMG/M metagenome (IMG submission 25667) | reverse complement strand
GCGAAAGGTTGAAGTACCCATCGACCTAGCCATAGAGATTAAGAAAGAGAGAAAGGAAATCGAAGTAAACCAACTTCCGTCTGACTACCCTATTTACGACATTGGAACGGAAACAATTCAAAAATACAGCAGAATTATACGCAAAGCCAAATCAATCGTCGTGAGCGGGCCTGTAGGGGTCTTTGAAAACAAGGAATTCAGGCAAGGAACAAAAGGAATTCTCGAAGCAATTGCTACATCAAAAGCATTCTCCTTAGTAGGCGGCGGTCATACTGTTGCGGCTGTAGAGGAACTGCGATTGGCTGACAAAATGTCTTATGTCAGCACTGCTGGTGGAGCACTAATAGAGTTCCTTATGGGAAAGCAGTTGCCAGGTGTTGCCGCCTTGGAGAAAGCGTCTGCACGGATTTGGTCCATTTCATTCTTAGAACAAGCACTCAGTGACTGAACAATCGCCAGCACTCTTCAAACCGCGCGCTAATATGGCATCCGCGCCTCCATGTTTCCAGACAGCCGTGCCTTCAACTCATAAGACAACCATGCCGACGCAATTGAACGTCGATTTTGAATTCCTTGTTCTAGTTGGGGAATGGACAAGTTTTAGTTGGACATCCACCCGCGTATTCTGATTCTGCGGAGACGAATTTTCTCTTTTCGGTTCTTATTTCTCCAGTGTACAAAACCTGCTCTGGCTTGCTTCCATATCTAAAAACAGTGATTCCTTTACATTTGATCTTCCAAGCAAGCTCGAAAACCTCTCTAACATCTTCAACATTGGCCTCGTATGGTAGGTTAACTGTCTTAGATACGGCATTATCAGTGTACTTTTGGAATGCAGCTTGAATTCTGACATGCCACTCTGGTCGAATATCTAAGGCTGTGACGAAAATTTTCTTGATGTCTTCGGGAACCCCTTGAATTTCTTGAACCGAACCCGTTCTCGCTATTTCCTCAAGAAGTTTGGCGCTGTAAAAGTCTCTCTCCTTTGCCGTCATCTCGAACAACGGGTTGATTTCGAAAAGCCTGGTTCCGCCTAAAACATTCCTTATGAAAGAGATGGCAAACAAAGGCTCAATTCCGCTCGAACAACCGGCAATTATGCTTATACTTCCCGTTGGTGCTATCGTTGTTACTGTAGCATTTCGCATAGTACTATACTTGTCTTTCCAGACACTTTTGTCAAAATTGGGGAAGGCCCCTCTTTCTTCCCCGAGCTCAACAGATTTCTGTCTCGCTTCTTTTGTCACCACTTTCATTGTCTTTTTGGCGAGTTCCAGAGCCTCTTCAGAGTTGTATGGGATGCCCAACTGTATCAGCATATCGGCAAATCCCATCACGCCCAACCCTATCTTCCTGTTAGCCTTTGTCATCCTTTCGATCTCCTTCAGAGGGAACCTATTTGCGTCTATAACGTTGTCAAGAAAGCGAACAGCATTTCGCACAGTCACCCTCAGTTTCTTCCAGTTTATTTCTCTGCGCTCAACCATTCTAGAAAGATTTACGGAGCCCAAATTACAGGATTCGAAGGGAAGCAAAGGCTGTTCACCACAAGGATTAGTTGCCTCTATCCTGCCAACTTCTGGGATTGGATTGTGCCTGTTAACTTCATCGATAAAGATAACCCCAGGATCACCGCTCTGCCAAGCAGACTTTACGACCGAATCCCAAACATCTCTGGCTCTAACCTTTTTCACTCTTTGTCTATTCCTTGGGTTGAGTAACCAATAGTCTCCCCCCTCTTGAAGCGTTGTCATGAAATCATCGTTGACAGCAACGGAAATGTTGAAGTTTGAAAGAAGTCCTGGTTTTTGTTTAGAAGTTATGAACTCAGCTATGTCTGGGTGATCAACTCTTAGAACTCCCATCATGGCGCCTCTTCTTTTTCCTCCAGCTTTGATGACTTCTGTAGCCGCATCGAAGACACGCATGAAACTTATGGGACCGGACGCGACTCCTTTCGTCGATTTAACTAGGTCTCCGTTAGGTCTTAGCTTGGAGAAATCAAAACCAACTCCTCCGCCGCTCTTTTCGATCAAAGCCATGTTTTTCACTGCGGTGAAGATACTTTCCAAAGAATCCTCAATGGGTAAAACGAAGCATGCGGATAATTGACCGAGTTCTGTTTGTGCGTTGAAGAGAGTTGGAGAGTTGGGGAGAAACTCAACTCTGGCCATCATTCCGTAGAAGATCTTTTCACTTTCTTTCGGATTTCCACCGTATTTTCTGTCAACCTTCGCTATAGCTCTCGCAACTCTCATAAACGTTTGACTCGGATTTTCTATGATTTTTCCATCTTGGTCTCTTAAGAGATATCTTCTCCTCAAGACTTCTAGAGCGTTTACCGTTAGTTTTGGCTCTTCTATCCCAAATCTTTCTCTTAATCTCCTTATTTCCTCCTTTTTTTCTCGATAGGCTTCATACTCCACTGCAACTTTTTCGTACCCCTTTTTCGTAAGAACTTCTACAACAATATCCTGAGTATTTTCGACTGAAGGAATCTGATGCCTAAATCTTTCCCCCAGGAGTCTGACTACTTCAGTAGTTATGGCCTCTGCCCTTTCTCCATCCTCAAGTTCGACCGCAATAAAAGCTCTATGAATAGCATCCTTAATTCTGTCAGGATCGAAGTCGACGATTCTACCGTCTCTTTTGACGATTTTGGTGACTGTATTCAACGAATCTTTCACTTAGAGACTAAGATTACTTTCGTCGCTTTTTAATATATTACTTAGAAATTGGTGTGGTCGCACCGAGCGTGTTCTGGTCCTATGACTTGCGTCATATTTAAATAAGTTTCTGTAACAATTGTTGTTGGTGAAAAATCTGCATGATAATGCCTTGCGAAGTTGCGGCGAAATCTGTGGTTCCGGCACTAAGAGCTCTTGTTGCAATAGAGTTGACACACACATACAGATTGAAGCAAAACGACGTTGCAGATCTTTTGGGCGTCACGCAAACAGCTGTGAGTAAGTACATTCGGCACATCAGAGGTAGTGTTCTTGACATAGAGGGGGTGGAGGAGATTCAGCTTGTAGTCAAAGAAATCGCAATTTCGCTGACTAATGGAAATGCGTCTAGATTTGAGCTCTTGAGAAACCTCTGTAGGGCCTGTAGAATTGTAAGACAGAAGGGTTTGATGTGTGAACTCTGCAAACGTTCTGATCCGCTGCTTGAGACTGAAGGTTGTTCCTTTTGTATGACCGAGTCTTCGCTGTGTGGAGACGAGAGTCGGTAAAAAGGCGACATCGATGGGCCTTAATGATTATTGGCAGAAGCGAAATTTCGGGAAAACTAGGGAACCTCGTGGTGAAGCAAAAAGGAACAAGGGGAATATCTACGTTATTCAGAAGCATGCTGCAACGCATTTGCACTATGATCTACGGCTGGAAATGGATGGCGTTTTGAAGAGCTGGGCAGTTCCTAAAACTCCGCCAACAGAAAGTGGCGTAAGAAGATTAGCGGTCCAGGTAGAAGATCACCCGATGGAGTACGCAGACTTCAAGGGAAGAATTCCGGAAGGTCAATACGGCGCTGGCACAGTTGAAATCTGGGATAAAGGAGAGTACGTTTTAAAGGATAGAAAAGAAGACAAGTTGATCTTTGAAATCAAGGGCGTGAAGCTTAAAGGAGTTTACTGCCTAGTTCGGTTCAAAGGCAAGAAAAACTGGTTGTTTTTCAGAAAGAAAGGAGTCTAGCCACTACTTCCACTCCTCTGAATTTTCTGACTCAGGAAGTCGGTGGTTCTATGATCCCCAACAACATTATCGGAACGTTAGGTCAGCATATGGAAAACTTCAAAAACAAACCTGTTCTTGTAAGAAATCGTTGGTGAAGCAGATTGAAGGAGCTGGCAGATTTTGCCGTTGGATACGCTGGAGAGCTAGGAGCTGAATACGCTGAAGCAAGATTTCAAAATGATCTCAAAAACATGTATCTGTTAGTGAATGGAAAGCCAGAAGTTGGCAGGTTTGTTCGGTCATCTGGAATCGGTATTCGAGTCTTAATCGATGGCGGGATGAGCTTTCTATCGATAAACAAACCAGACAAAGAGCTGTTGAAAAAGCGAGTCAAAGAGGCTGTAAAGATAGCCCGTTCATCGGTCAAGACTATGAAGAAGCCAATACGGCTCTCACCAGAGAAAACTTCCAAAAAGGAATGGGAAGCCAAGGCGAAGATTCCCTTTAAGGATGTCTCTCTGAAAGAGAAAGTTGGGCTTCTCTTTGACATAGACAACGCCGTTTCTTCACCAAGGGAAGTAGGCATCAAAATCGCAAGCAGATATTTCTACTTTCTGGAGTATGAAATCGAGAAGTACTTCTTGAATAGCGAAGGTACTGAGGTTTCAAGTTTCCTTCCTAAAATCATGTTTTACGGTTTGCTCACAGCCTCCGAACCGCAGAAGGGAACCGAACAGGACAGAATTGGGAAGGGTGAAAGTAGAGGATGGGAAGCGGTGAAGGAGTGGGACCTTGTTAACCATGCAGCGGAAAAGGCAAAGACCTTGGGAAGAATCTTGAAGACTGCCAAGGAGGCTCCAAAAGGCAGACTTGACATTGTTCTCGGAAGTGAAGTCGTTGGATTAATGATGCACGAGTCCGCAGGACATCCGTACGAAGCCGATAGAATCATGGGCAGAGAAGCGGCCCAAGCAGGCGAATCCTTCATTACAAGGGATATGATTGGACAAAAGATAGGACCTGAAACCGTTACAGTTGTTGATGACCCCACAGTCGAACACAGTTTTGGCTACTACCTTTATGATGATGAAGGTGTGCCCGCAAGACGAAGATACTTAATCGAAGGTGGGGTCATCAACGAGTTTCTTCACAACAGAGAAACAGCCTTTGAAATGGGCGTGAAAAGCAACGGCGCCGCACGCGCCGAGTTTTTTGATAGAGAACCAATTGTTAGAATGGCCAGCACCTTCATGCTTCCTGGAGACCACACCTTTGAAGAACTTATTGAAGACGTTAAACAGGGGGTCTTTATGAATACCTTTGGTGAATGGAACATCGATGATCGAAGATACAACATGCGATTCATTGGAAGAGAATGCTATCTGATTGAGAAAGGAAATCTACGTAGTATGGTTCGGCGTCCCATTTTAGAGATCACAACCCCAGGATTCTTTGGCAGTATAGACGCCCTAGACAAGAACCTGAAGTATGAAGGCGCAATCTGCGGAAAAAGCGACCCCGCCCAAGGGGCTCCCGTATGGCATGGAGGACCAAACGTTAGAGTAAAAGACGTAAAACTTGGAGGTGTAGAGTGATGGAAACCGACGAAATGTCACAGTTCTTGGTCAATGAAGGCCTAAGGCTAGGTGCTGATGAAATCATAGCCGTAGCAACGAATAAAACATTGCGACAAATCAGGTTTGGAAATAATGAGATTACTATAACGAAAACTTGGGATGAAGTGGTCGCAGAGGTTCTTCTCGAAAAAGACAAAACAGTGCTGACTGCTACCATGACAGATACCTCCCGAGGTTCCATACGGGAAACCCTGAGAGACCTCATAGCCATGACGAAAGTCATGAAGCCCCACGAAGACTATTCGCCTCTACCTGAAGGGCCGTTCAGGTACAGAGAGATTCCGAGGCTCTATGACAAGAGAATCTCAACGCTTGAAGAAAAGAGTGTAGACTACGTGATTGCGGCGATAAACTCGGCAACGGAAAGCGGAGCAAACAGATCTGCCGGCACTCTACTCGTGGAGGATTCCGTATCAAAGCTTACATCCTCAAGAAACGCTGAAGGAAACCGGAAGAAGACTACCATAAATCTGTCTATACGCTCACTAGCAGACGGCGAATCTTCCGGTGTAGGAATAACGTGCGGAACCAACTTGGATGATTTCAATCCCGAAAAGGCAGGTGAGGAAGCTGGAGGGCTTGCAAAAATGTCGTTGCGTGCAGAATCCGGAAAGCTTGGGAGGTATAATGTTGTCTTCAGCAGGGTTGCCAACGCTGTTCTTTTCGACATAGTCGCTGGGATGAACTCCGCCTTCTATGTTGGGGCAGGAATTTCGTGCTTCATAGAAAAGCTTGGAGAGAAAGTAGCATCTGACAGAATCGCGCTCTATGACGATGCTCAGGTGACGGGTGGCGTCGGTAGTACACCTTTTGACGATGAAGGAAATCCGACCGGTAGAACAACAATCATTGAGAATGGAGTCCTTAAGACTCACCTGCATAACAGCCTAACCGCAAAGAAGTACAAGACGAAATCAACGGCAAACGCTACTAGAACGAGATTGTACCGCACATGGATGCCCCTACCATGGAATGTCTTGGTGAAAGAGGGTGAACATAGCGATGAGGAGCTTCTTGAAGAGGTTAAGAATGGGCTTTTCGTCAACAACATAACTTACGTCAGGTTTCAAGACTACAGAAAAGGCGATTTCTCTGGAATAATCCGAGATGGTTTGTTCAAGATAGAGAATGGCGAGCTAACAAGCCCAGTCAAAGGCCTGAGACTGAGCGACAATATACTACACCTGCTTCAAAACGCAACTGCTCTTTCCAAAGACGCTGTTCAGATTAACCACTGGTGGATGGAGTTCGACACGCCATCGGTGTGGACTCCACTAGTCTCAGCAAGGAATATTGGATTTACGGTTGCAACGAAGTGAGACTTGGCGTAATGTTTCAAACCAGACGAAATCCATGCTAGACGTAATAGGTTGCAGCCACGCCTTTCCTTGCGCTCAAAGGAGTCTGGTCGACTGAAACGATAAATGTAGCCGTTTTCATAGAAACTCAGACGGATGAGTTCAAGCAGTAGGCTACAATATGAACACTCTGGTTCGCATCTTTAGTTATATTCGTAGAAACTGGTTGCCCTTCTTAATTGGCATAGCTTGTATGATCTCTAGCGCAATTGTGAGTATAGAAATTCCTCTCTTAACCATGGAGGCAATAGATAAGGTCCTTCCCATGTTCGGCAGCGAATTGACAGCTGAATTAGGCAAAAGCAGGCTCATTGTTCTAACGCTTGAGATCGTAGGCTTCACAACAATTGTTGGATTGTTCTCTTTTGTGGTACGTTATGCTAACACGTATTTTTCTCAAAGAGTGGTCTATGATATTAGAAATGATGTGTTTTCGTCTTTGCAGAGCCAAAGTTTCGCGTTTTATGATCGAACTCGAACTGGGCAGCTCTTATCTAAGGTAACAACAGACATCGATAGAATGCGGATGTTCCTGCAGTGGCAACTGATGTTCCTTGCAAACTCCGTGATTATTCTCGTCGTAGTCTTGTACACGATGTTATCTCTGAACGTAAGTCTTACAGTGCTTCTCTTGATCACGATGCCTTTCCTCTTCGTAGCCTTTTATCTATTTGGAAAAAAGATAAGGCCTCTCTATGCACGGATGCGTGAAGAGTACGGCGGTCTGACCTCGGTTTTGTTTGAGAATGTAACTGGTATGCGGGTTGTTCGCGCCTTCGCTCGAGAAGATTTTGAAAAAAGAAAGTTCGGCATCGAGAATGACAAGTACTTCAAAACCACCCTTGATATGGTTAAAGTTAGAGCATTCTATATACCTCTCATAACCTTTTTGGTCGGAATTGGAACGATCACGATCTTTTGGTACGGCGGTCTAGGAGTAATCGACGGAAGTCTAACGATAGGAGCCCTAGTAGCGTTCAACGCATATCTAGCAATGCTAGCAATGCCCATGCGCTTCCTCGGCTTCTTCGTCTCTGGGTATCAGCTTAGCATGGCTGCGGGAGAGAGAGTCTTTGAGATAATGGATGCTGAGCCAGAGATTAGAGAAAAGCCTGACGCTCTATCTGTTCCCAAATTGCAGGGCTGTGTGAGGTTTGAGAATGTTTCATTTGGCTACGAAGGCGAAAGGCAGATTCTCAAGAATATAAACTTGAAAGCGGAACTGGGAGAGACTATTGCTCTTTTAGGACCAACGGGCTCAGGTAAAAGCACTCTCATTCGCTTGATTCCTCGTTTCTATGACGTCTCTTCTGGGAGAATCACGATAGATGGCTATGACATTAGGGATTTGAGGCTTCCGTCTCTACGGAAGCAGATAGGGATAGTTTCACAGGAGACATTTCTTTTTGCCACCACCGTGAAAGAAAATATAGCTTATGGTAAGCCGAGAGCGCTAATGAAAGAAATCGTTGCCGCTGCAAAAGTGGCGAGAGCTCATGAGTTCATCTCAGGACTACCCAGTGGCTACGATTCCATGGTTGGAGAGCGGGGCGTAACACTCTCGGGCGGTGAACAGCAGAGAGTGGCAATAGCCAGGGCTCTTTTGTCAGATCCGAGGATGCTGATTCTAGACGATTCAACTTCAAGCGTTGATGTTGAAACTGAATATCAAATTCAACAGGCTCTGCAGGCTCTCTTGAAGAACAGGACAACTTTCGTAATTACCCAACGGATCTCAACCATAAGAAACGCAGACAAGATAGTTGTTCTTGGAAAAGGAGAAATCGTGGAAGAGGGAACTCACAAAAGCCTATTGGCGAAGAAAGGTGCCTACTACAAGATTTACCAAACCTTGTACGAAGCCCAAAAGCCCGTCATCGAGGCACAGAGAAAACGCCCTAAAGAAAGCAGAAGGCTTGAGGAGAGGAGAGGATAGTAAACGTGACTGGTTTTCACTGGGGACGCGTGTTAGGCCGAGAGGAAGAAGAGTACGAGAGAAAGATTCCCGATAGAGTGTTGATAAAGAGACTTGCGGGGTATATGCTGAGATCTAAACGAAAGTTGGTAATAGCAATAGCCGCGGTGCTTCTCGCTTCTTTAACTGGACTCGTGCCCCCATATCTGCTCAAAGTTGCAATTGACGACTACGTAGTCGTAGGAGACTTCACAGGACTTGCCTTAATAGCGGGCATTCTCATAGGCGTTTACCTTGTATATTGGATCTCAGACTACCAACGCACGTTCCAGATCTCTTGGCTTGGCCAAAACATGGTGAATGAAATTAGAAAACAACTCTTCTCACACCTACAAGATCTTTCGTTTAGCTTTTACGATCAGTCTGAAGCGGGGAGAATCATATCGCGAGTTACCAACGACACTGATACTTTGAGCATGATGTTCGCTCAGGGGGTTGTCATGGTAATCAGTGATGTTCTGACCCTTGTGGGCATCGTTGCCCTGATGTTATTGATGAATGCACACCTTACTTTAGTCACACTTTTGGTTGTGCCGCTTCTATTGGTTTCAACTTTTGTTTTTCAGTCAAGACTTAGAACAGCTTTCAGAGCGACACGTAAGAAAATCGCACAGGTTACGAGTAGACTTCAGGAGAGCATTTCAGGTATCAGAGAGATCCAGTCCTTTACGAGGGAGCGAGATACGATCGAAGTCTTCCGCCAAGCCAATATAGAGAATCTTCAAGCCAATGTGCAGGCTGGTAAGCTGTTCGCTCTTCTCTTGCCTATCATACAAATCATCGGAGCTGCTGGGACGTGCATTGTGTTGTGGTATGGTGGTATATTAACACTAAGTGGAGGTATAACTCTTGGAGTAGTCGTAGCATTTCTTCTCCTTGTAACTCAATTCTTCCGGCCCATAGTGGAACTGACGACGTTCTACAATACTGTTCAATCAGCCATGGCGGCAGCAGAAAGAATCTTCGAGACTCTGGACACAGAACCTGAAATCACTGATGCGCCAGAGGCCTTAGAACTTCCAGCAGTAAAAGGTGAGATTCGGTTTGATAATGTAACTTTCGGCTATGACCCCAGCCACCCAGTTCTACAAGACATAAATCTTCACATCGAACCCGGAAAGACACTGGCCTTAGTCGGCCCAACAGGCGCCGGAAAAAGCACGTTAGTTAAGCTCCTAAGCCGGTTTTATGAGCCCTTGTCAGGGACTGTGAAGGTTGATGGCTATGACGTTTCCGGGGTAACTCAGAACTCTTTGCGAAGGCAGATGGGAGTTGTATTGCAGGAACCCTTTCTCTACTCGGGAACTGTGATGGAAAATATAAGATATGGAAAGCTTGACGCTACGGAGGAGGAAGTCGAGGATGTTGCAGAGATGGTTGGTGCCGACGACTTCATACAGCATCTTCCAGAAGGATACAACACTGATGTTGGCGAAAGGGGAGGCAGGATTTCTCTTGGACAAAGACAACTAGTGTCGTTTGCAAGAGCTCTACTACGTGATCCTCCAATCTTGATCTTAGACGAAGCCACCTCAAGCGTCGACCCACACACAGAGTTGATAATAAAGAGGGGACTCGCCGTTGTCTTAGAAAACAGAACATCCCTAGTCATCGCCCATAGACTTTCCACAGTCAGAAATGCTGATAGAATAATAGTCTTAAACAACGGCAGAATCGTTGAAGAAGGCAATCACAGCGAGCTAATGAAAAAGAAGGGACTCTACAGACGTCTCTACGAAAAACAGTTCAAAGAAATCTAACCTAGCCTTGTCGTAGCTTCTTTACTACTCCAAACGGAGCAACAACGAAACCAAATGAAACCAAGACTCTATTCTCGAGAGAGTTTGTCTCAAATCTTGGATCTGGGTCCAGACTAGGTGCACGCATAAAATCTAATCACACGATGTTGGTAGCGGGGAGTAGATTTGAACTACCGTTAGAGGCAGCCTCAGCCTAAGCTGCTATCTCTGGGTTATGAGCCCAGCGGGTTCACCTGGCTACCCCACCCCTATAGGAGTAAGCTCATTACTCTCGCTACGGATATTCCCCGCCACACTCAAAGAGAAACAAGAGCCTCTTAAATATTTTAAGGGCGCACCTTGCGAAAAATCTATAGTTGATTGCGTTTTAGTTAGGGTTAGGTGCATTAATGGACAAATCCTTCTTTCGTTCTCTGTTCAGTCCCGAGCTGGAAACTCCAGTTTTCATAGAGGGCCTCCCTGGATTTGGAAACGTAGGCAAAATAGCGGCGCGAATGTTAATCGATTCTAGCCAAGCTAAACTCTTTGCTGAACTCTATTCCCCCTTCTTCCCAGACTATGTGATCGTGAACAAGAGCGGAATTTGTCGTCCCCCCCGCTACGAATTTTACGCATCTTCAACAGAGAGCCCCAATTTAATTATCTTGACTGGAGACGCACAACCCTCTCTAGAAGACATAACAGCTCACTACCAGTTGTGCGACGAAATGCTCGATTTCGTAGAAAAACATGGAAGCAACTTCATCGTCACAATTGGAGGAGTGCCAACACCAAGCCCAACGCGAGAGATCTATGTTGCAGCCACATCCAATAGCCTTGCGCTCCAGTATATGGAGAAAGGAGCTATAATCTACGCCAAAGGCAGAATAATGGGCGCCACCGGCCTATTGCTCGGACTCGCGAAAAAGCGCGGATGGGAAGGCGTATGCCTCTTAGGCGCAACAACTGGAATAAAAGCCGACAAAGAAGCAGCGCTTTCCGTTTTCAAATTCCTAATGAATACATTTGGAACCGAAGCGAAAAAAGAACCTTAAACAAAAAAGCTAGGGAAAGCATTAAGAACCACACGTAACAACTCAACTTCCTCAACGTGGGCTGTGAAATGATCAAGCTTTGGAACGGAAAGGAAAAACTGTTAAAGGCAACGTTGACACTTCTCGCCGCCCTTCTCATGTTCATCGGTCCTACATACCTGCTGTTTATCCTGCAAAAATTGGGTGTTCCTCATCTTCTGCTCCTTCTCTCTGCTCTAGCCTCTTTTACAGCAGGTGTAATTCTTACTTTATATCTGACTGCGGAAGAGAAAAAAACTGAGAGATCCTAGCTGGCTTCTCTCGC
>SMTZ1_10019807_pt1 | contig 11747 bp, 12 predicted proteins | sample DeeMarSWOR136_30_FD_25667 | JGI IMG/M metagenome (IMG submission 25667) | reverse complement strand
AGGAAGACGATATCAAATATGCGCTCAACAGCGTATCCCGAAACATTACAACGCTACCCCCCGAACCCCTCAAATCCTTACCCTCGTCTCAGCCTCAAGCCATGCCAATAAAATTACGGATTCGAACAGAAGACAGTCCATAACCGCGATTTCACCCTTGACACGCTGCAACGTCTACTCGAACAAGGCACTTTGAGCGCGCTTTGCTTGATACGTGTATAAATACGTGAAAAATGGGAACCCGAGGCCGTGTACTTACAAGGAGTTAAATACCAGAAGAAGGTATTGAGTTGTAAGGTGAAAAACAGGATAGGTGACTATGATGTCTCTCTCTGATCACGAATCATCTTATGCAAACAGTCTCCGAGAACTCTTAGACTACGTGAGTGATTTAGGAGAACATATCAACCATATTTACAAACGCCTCGAAAAAATTGATGCGAGTTTGCATAATACTAAGGAAGATCTGTTAGCATCCATTCAAAGTAATGAAAACGAATTGGCAAGCATAAAGGAGACTATGATAACCAAATCTGAGTTCAACAGCCTATTAGAGAAAATAAACGAGCCCTTCCAACAATTCTCACCCCCCAAAGCACCGCCCGTGTCCCACGAGGACCAATTGTAAGTACTTGTGAGTCCGTAAGCACCCTCTTGTCGGTTACAAACCACCTTTCTCGGGAGGGATCAGCTTACTTTTTCATAAGTCAACACCAAAGACAGGGGGTAAGAGAACGGTTCAGGGAAACAGCTTCCGAGAAGGGTTATCTATATAAGGAACAACGAGAAGGGTTATCTATATAAGGAACAAGGTAAATGGATACGTGCAGGAGAAAGATAATACACCCTTGAAGATTGTTAAAATTGTTTTAGACGTTATGTCTCCCGCTCAACAGTCAATCGTTGACCTTTTAGGAATCCTGAGCGAAATCGATAAGGTTGCCAAAGTCGACATTGCCCTTTCAGAACTCGAAAAAAACGTTGAAGACTTTAAAGTGACGCTGGAAGGATACGGCCTCGACTACGGAACGATCCGAGAAGCCATTAAAGAGTTTGGCGGAGTCATTAGGAATGTCGATAACGTTATGTCTGAAGAGGAATATTTTCCCAGACAAGACCAAGACAAGCTTACAGCGTCCATGCTCGTCCTAGCTCACCACTCAGACGCCAACATCGACAAGATCGAACAGATCCACGATGAATTCGACGAGACCTTGAAACATATCAGATCTACGAAGGCGTAACGTGTTTTCAAGATAATGGATGGTATATGTTGACTGGATTTCCGTTGATGAAGAGCTAGGGGGTAAATGGGGAATAGAAGAGAGGGCGCCCTTGGCATCATGATGGGCAGGTAGAATCGGTAGACATGGTTGAATATCTGAACTTGAAAATTTACATGCGAAAAATGCATCAAGTTTTGAATAATTTTATTCAAAGCAATGGCAGTGTTTTATTCGACGAGATTACTCGACGGGCCTTCGTTAATAACGCCTTCGACGGAGCGTTAACAATTCTCGGCATCTTAATGGGTAACATTGTTCTGGGAGAGGTGCAGCCCAGAATTATCATTGGCACAGGGTTGAGTGCGTGTCTGGCAATGGGTATGTCAGGGGCGTTTGGGAGATACGTATCCGAACGCGCTGAGAGGAAGAGGGCGCTGCGTCAGATTGAAAGCTACATGTTCACCGATCTTACGGGGTCCATCTTGGAGCGGGAGTCCGAAAAGAAGGTTCTCCTCATCTCTCTGGTCGATGGCTTATCACCTGCCTTGGCAGCGGTTATTCCCCTCCTTCCCTTCTTTCTAGCGCACGCTACGCTTATCTCGGTGGGAACCGGGTTAGTCATGTCCTTCCTTCTCGATTTCTTAGTTTTATTCATTTTAGGCGCATTCCTTGGAAGGATTTCAGGCGAGAATGTCGTATTACATGGAGCGTTAGTCGTGGGCGTGGGGTTCATAACGAGTCTGATCATTTTTCTGAGCTCGATCTTCTTCTCAAACACTTAGACGTAGCTAACTAGATACGAGCCTTAACGTCTTCTTCAACCCGTTTCTTGTTGAATAAGCCGTTGAAAAGACTTCTTGCCGCGATGATACGAGGATAGGACATTCACGGCTTCTTCGATAAACAGGCGCTACCCATCGTCAGCATTCTTCAGAATACCGAGAGACTTCAATGTAGAACCCACCCGTTCATATCCCTCTCGCGGGTCATCCACGTCCATGACCGCCTGTTCAAAGGGGCAAATGCCGGTTCCCGTCCGGTTCAGTATCGTTGGCGTCAGCTCCTCCCAATAGTGTTGTATGCCATGGCGGTCTAGGACTTCCTTCGCCTTCATGCTTAGTACGATGCAGTGGGCCTCCTTTGCCCGGAAATAGCTTATGAGGAGGGCGGCAGCTTTCCCCACAATCTTGTCAACGACAACAGTGTCCTCAAGCACGGATAAGCCTGAACTCGTGATAGCGTCGAAGAGGGGACGCAGGCCCTCTTCGTCACTCGTGAAGAGAGGGGTTCCGCCTTTTAGGATGAGGAGGCTCAAGCCTTCCAGTTTAAGCCGTTGTAGATAGGCACTCATTTTAGATCCGCGTACCTCATGTGAACTCGCCTTCGAAATCCATCTTGCCGTCTAAGCTTTTTTCAACGGCAGAGGCTGCTCGCAACAATAAGTCTTCCCGTAAAGGTGCCGCTGTGATCTGCATTCCTACGGGTAAACCGTCGACGAAGCCACAAGGAATGGATATTGCGGGACACCCAACCAGATTTTGGGGCACCGTTAAGATATCGCACATATACAGGGCGAGGGGGTCATGGATCTTCTCCCCTATCTTGAAGGGGAGGACAGGCATGGTGGGGCCGATAAGGACGTCAAAGGTTTTGAAGGCTTTTTTGAAGTCCATTGTAATCAAGGTTCGGACCTTTAACGCCTTTAGATAGTACATATCGTAGTAGCCGCTGGAAAGGGCATAGGTTCCGAGCATGATCCGCCGTCTAACTTCCGCACCGAAGCCTCGTCGTCGATTCTGAGAAAAAACGGTGTTCCAATCCCCCGTCGAATAATCGACGCTATAGCCATAGCGAACCCCATCGTATCGGGCGAGGTTTGAACTGGCCTCGGACATGGCGATCAAGTAGTACGCGGGAAGAGAGTACTTGAGGGTTGGAAGGGAACACGCTACACATACGGCGCCAAGCCCTTCAAGGCGGTCTATGCTTGTTCGAATGGTTTGGGATACCCGTTCATCAACCCCTTCCCCGAAGAACTCCCTTGGAACCCCAATCTTTACCCCGTCAACATCAGCGTCGAGGAAAGCGGTATACGTATGAGGGGGCGAATTGATGGACGTGGCATCCAGGGGATCGTGGTGGGCAATTACGCTCAGCAGCAGGGCGCAGTCGTAGACGGTTCTGCTTAAGGGGCCGATCTGCTCCAAGCTATTCGCGTAGGCGATTAAGCCGTATCTACTGACCAGGCCATAGGTGGGTTTAAGCCCCACAACGGAGCAGAAGCTGGCGGGGCATCGGACGGACCCCCCCGTATCTGACCCCAAGGCTACGACGGCTTCCTTCGAGGCTGTGGCTGCCGCACTTCCCCCGGAGGACCCTCCGGGAACGTGAGTAAGCCGCCACGGGTTTCTTGTGGGACCAAAATAGCTTGTTTCGGTTGAGGTGCCCATGGCGAATTCATCCATGTTGGTCTTTCCCAGGATGATGGCATCTTCCTTCAAGAGGTCGTCAACGACGGTTGCGTTATAGGGAGGCGTAAACCCCTCAAGCATACGAGATCCACAGGTTGTCGGGAAGTCCTTGGTACAGATAATGTCCTTAAGGGCCACCGGTACTCCGACAAGCCTTCCAAGGGCTTCGCCCTTTCGCACTTTCCGGTCTATCTCCCTCGCTCTTTGTAGGGCCAGATCCTCCTTCAAGGTTATGAAGGCGTGAAGATCCGCCTCGACGGTTTTCGTTCGGTCAAGAAAGGAGTGCAGGCACTCCTCAGCGGTGAAGTCGCCCCGCCTCACAGCAGCTACTACTTCCCGTGCGGTTAGGAGGTAAGGTTTAACCATTGATCGGCCTCATCAGACGATTTTTGGAGCTTTAAAGAAGCCGCGCTCCGTCTTCGAAGCGTTCTTCAGTGCTTCGTCTCTGGTCAGGGAGGGCTTCACCGTGTCCGCCCTAAAGGCGGTGGTTAAGGTGCTGACGGGGCGGAGGGGGGCAACGGCGTCGGTATCCAGTTCAGAGAGTATCTCAAAGTATTCGAGGATGGTGTTGAATTGTTTCGTAAAGAGCTTCTTGTCTTCCTCGGAGATGTCGATTCTCGCGAGGGCCGCGACATGTTCCACTTCTTTCTCAGAGATTTTCTTTACAGCCCCGCTCATGAACATCATAGAGTACTTTTTTGAGGACTGTTTTAAAGCTTATTCCTGAGCGTTCCATTACAGAGGCGAACCGCAGCAGGGCGGGGGCGGGCCCTTGAACAGGTCACGCGTGTACCCCGGACTCCAATCACTGAGGAAGTCTTTTATGCCGTATCGACGTAACCTTCTACACGAGAGTTCAGGGTATTGGAGGTATTTGAATGGCGTTGTATAGTGTTTGGGATGTTAAGGGGGCTCAGGCTCCAAAGCCCCATGAAAGGGTGTTAAAGATCATCATGTCGCCTGAAACCACGGGTACGAAAGAGTTGACGCTCCTCGCGTCCATCATTCCCCCCAACTCAACAACAGGCAATCACACTCATGAGGGGTGTGAGATTATGTACATCGCCCATGGCCGAGGCGAATTCGTCCTTGCGGGGAGGAGAACCCCGGTCCAAGCCGATCAAGTCGCCTACGCTCCCAGCGGCGTGGCCCACGAAGTCAGAAACACTGGGGAAGAATCTCTGAAGCTGATCTGCTTCTTCTATCCCCCCCTAAAGGCGGAAGGCCTCATGAAAGCGGCCACTGAAGCCGCGTTAGGAAGATAATTCATTCGCCAGCGCGAGGGATGAGAGCAGGTCTTCGGTCTATGACGCCGTAGGACGCCCCATGAGGTCGCTGGATCAGAGCTAAGGGTAGACCCGTGCAGGCGTTCTCGGAAAGAGACTGGCATCCCGGATATGGGGCAGCCTCAGTATCCATCGCAGAACGCGCTCCACACCCATTCCAAAACCGCTGTGAACAACACTCCCATACTTTCTCAGGTCCAAGTACCACTCGTAGTCCGTGGGGTCAAGGTTGAACTCCTTCATGCTCCTAACCAAGAGGTCATGATCGCTAATCCTCTGGCCTCCACCAGCAAGCTCCCCAAACCCCCTGGGCGCCAGCAGGTCAGCGGATAAGGTCACCTCGGGGTTTGAAGGATCCGGGTCATGATAGAAGGCCTTACACTTACGGGGAAAGTGGGTGACGAAGAAGGGGTGTTGAAACTGCTTACTCAGCACCCTCTCCTCCACAGCCCCAAAATCCGCTCCCCACTCGAACTCTACATCCAGACTGTGCAAAATCGCCACAGCCGCCGTATAGGTGATTCGCTGAAACGGCGGCGAGGGCGGCTTAAACCGTCTCCGTAACAACTTGAAGTCCAGCTTCTCGGTCTCAGCCACTCGCTCACACGCGTAGGATAACAAGTCCTCTTGAACCTGGAGGATGTCGTCTAGGGGCGTGTTAGCTGCTTCCGCCTCAATCTGCCAAAACTCGGTTAAATGCCGTCTCGTCCGGCTTTTCTCCGCCCTGAAACTCGGTTCAACGCTGTACACTTTTTCCAGGGCGGTGATGGCTGCCTCTTGATAGAGTTGCACGCTTTGAGAAAGATAGGCCGTCCGGTTGAAGTACTCGACGGGGAAAAGGGTGGCTCCGCCCTCACAGGCAACGGTGATGAGAAGAGGACAATGCACCTCGGTGAAGCCCTGTTTCTCAAACCAGTCCTTCGCCGCGTGGATGAAGCCCGCTTTAACCCGGAGAATCGCGGCGATTTTCGGGCTTCTTATGTGGAGATGCCGCTTCTCCAAGAGAAAGGTCTTCCCCGCCCCCAATTGAACGGGGTAGTCATCCGACGCCATGGCATGAACCACGAAATTGGTGCATTGCACTTCCACGCCGCTGGGAGCCCGGGGATCCGTCTTCACGCGGCCCCAAATCGCTACCGATGACTCCACCGTGACTTTCCTCGCCGCCTCAAACGCCTCATCGGGCAGCCGTCCCTTGTGAACGGCCACCTGGATCAGACCCGTTGAATCCCGCAGCGTCAGGAACACGAGTTTACCGTGCAGCCTCTTGGTATAGACCCACCCCCGTAACGCCACGGGCGTCCCATCGAGGTCCCCACGTACGTCGGATACCTGAAGACGCTCAAACTTTTCGGTAGTCACCACGTCTCAACCCTCAACGGTTATTCTGATTCCCCGCCTTTGAGTTCATTGAGAATGACCATGGCCTCGCCGAGGGATATGTTGAGGCTCATCGCCAGATCATGCGGGGAGATATCAGGCTTCTCATGTAAAGTCACGTCTCGCACATAGGCTTTGTGATGGGTATACAAGATGAGAGAGTGAACTGTTTCTACGAGAATGGGCCACAAGGAATTAGTGGACAGATCGTCGCTCAAAACCGTCCTCCCCCTCAAGAGTCCAATGAAGTCGTGGACTCGCGCCCGGTACAACAATACTCGGTTTCGTCCTCACACCCGCTCCCTCAGCTCAAACCAGAAAATCTTATTCGGATAGGTGGATTCGTTCGTACATCTTCTCCAGGGTCCAGCGGCAAGTGGACTTGATCTCCATCAGACGCCGGTCATCACCATAGTTCCTGACCGCTATTTCCCTGATGACGTCCCCCTCCGTTACAACGTCGTAGGAAAGGGCGTCTTCGGGAAGAAACTGCCCCTGCCGAACCGCTTCGTCGTCCTTGACCTTCATAGACTCGAGAATACGGGTGATGAAGAAGGTTTGGAAGGGCGGGGTATTCACGCTGAACGTCAGCGCCTCCACGGGGACGATTCGAACGTTCGGGGGCGTGACGAACATATCAGCCAAGAGAACGCCCTGGGAAGTCTTCAACGGTATACTCTCGGCAGGTTCAGACGGAGGTGTCGGAGCCACTTTCTTTGTGGGAACGGGTTGGAGGGTCTCTGCCACCCGAAAACTCTTTGAGATAACGACCTCTTCAACAATCTTGGATAAGGTCCTCAACCGCTCAGATTCCTCTTCCAACGCTTTCAAGCGCGTCTCTAAGTAAGTCCTCAACTCCATCAGCTTGCTCAGGATTTCTTCGTCTAACTAACCCTTTGTCCCACTCATCGTTCTGAGCCAATCTCATCGCCATATATAAACAGGGAACAGGATAATAAAGTCCTTTCCCTGAGAAAGACCCTGAACCACCTAAACCACCCTGTTTGTAGACATCACGCACATCGGCCCCAGCAGAGAGACGTTCCAGCAAGCATAGAACACGCTTTTATTCTGAAACCACGTAAGAGTACCGGGTGATCTTCAGCGTATGACCGATGAGAACGTCTTCATGGAAGAGTACCAGCAGAACGTTGTGACAAGTTTTGGGAAACCCTTTCCCTTAGTCATTGTCCAAGGGGAGAACGTGTTCTTGACTGACCTGAAAGGAAGGGAATAGCCACCGTCAATGCGGGCTACAACAACCCGAAAATTCAGAGAGCGGTTAAAGAACAGTTGGAGAAGCTGGTTCACTGCGCTTCCCAAACGTATTACACCCTCCCCGCCCTCGACTTAGCGAAGACACTAGCGGAAGTAGCTCCCGTCACACCCTGCAAGTCCACCTTCTACACCAGCGGTTCTGAAGCCAACGATGTTGCTATCAAGATGGTGAGACGGTACAGCAAGAAACACGAGATCCTAGCCCTTCAAGGCAGCTACCACGGGCAGACCTATGGAGCCCTATCACTGGGCACCCCCGTTGGATCCTACTCCAAAGCCGCTGCGATGGGTCCCTTTCTCCCCGGCGTCGTGCACGTCCCGACTCCCTACTGCTATCGATGCAGCCTCGGCCACACGTATCCCAGCTGCCACCTCCAATGCGCGGAGATGATTGAGGACATCATTAACTTCTCCACCTCCAGGGACGTGGCGGCCTACATCGCTGAACCGATCCTCGGCGTCGGAGGGATAGTGACCCCGCCCCCAGAATATTTTCAAACCGTGCGAAAAATCCTCGACGACCACGACGTCCTCCTCATCCTCGACGAGGTGCAGACGGGAATGGGCAGGACGGGACGAATGTGGGGAAGCCAGACTTACGACGTCAAACCCGACATGATCACCTTAGCCAAAGCTCTGGGAAATGGATGGCCCATCGCGGCGGTCGTGGCATCCCAGCCCATCAGCGACGCCCTGGAAATAGGGGATCACTTCTCGACGTGGGGAGCAAACCCGGTGATGTGCGCTGCCGCCAACGCGACAATCGAGTTCATCGTCGAAGCAAGGCTTTGGGAGAACGCGGAAAAGATGGGAACCATGTTGATGCGGCGATTGAAGGAATTAGCCGAAGAGTGCGAGATTATCGGCGAGGTGAGGGGGCGCGGCTTGATGATTGGGATCGAAATCGTGCAGGACACGGTCTCTAAGACGCCGGGCGTTGAGGAGTGTAAGGCGATTCGCAGAATATGTTGCGAAGAGGGCCTCATCGTGGGGATTGGAGGGTTCTGGTCGAATGTCATCAGGATTCAGCCGCCCCTCATCATTCGAGATGAACACGTGGACAAAGGAATGGAAGCCTTCGAGAAAGCGGTGAAAAAAGTTGGCAACCAACGAGGATAATAGCGGTCTAAAGGAGAAAAAAGAAGTGAAGGAGAACATGGAGGTTCTGAGTCAAATCCGGGAAGAAGAAGTAATAAGCCTGCTTAGGAAACTGGTTCAAATTCCTAGCAGAAATCCCCCAGGTGAGGAGAGAGAAATAGCAGAGTATGTGGTGGAGAAGATGATGAGCTGGGGCTTTGATGCAAGGCTAGTTCCTGAGCCCTTTCCCAACAGGCCCCAAGCCGTCGCCACCCTCAAGGGAAGCGAAGGCCAACCTACGCTTGTGTTGAATGGCCATCTCGACACCGTTCCCCTGGGAGCGAGGGAGAGGTGGAGCTGCGATCCCTTCAGCGGAGACGTGAAGGCGGGAAGACTCTATGGAAGAGGCGCGTGCGACATGAAAGGAGGGATAGCGGCGATGATGCTTGCGGCGAAGGCGGTTCGAGAGAGTGGCGTGGGGTTAAGGGGAGACCTCATTCTGCAATTCGCCGTCGGCGAAGAGAAAGGCGAGCCAGGAACGAAGACTCTCTTGATCGATAAGGGATATAGAGGGGATTGGGGCATCGTATTGGAACCCACGAGCTTACAGGTGATCACTGCCGAAAAGGGGTTGCTCTGGCTTGATGTGGAGATCCAGGGGAAGCCAGCCCACGCCAGCACGCCAGAGCTGGGGATTAATCCCATCGAAAAAGCCGCGCGCTTCATAACCTGCTTACGGGAGTATGGGGCAAAGATAGGAGAGAAGAAGCACCCGCTCCTGGGAGGCGCAGTGTGCACCGCCACCATGATAGAGGCCGGGATTAAGGAAAACGTCGTGCCGGGGTCGTGTACGGTGACCCTCGATCGGAGACTCCTCCCCCACGAGACTTTGGATGACGTGGAGAAGGAGATCCAAGAGATCCTGTCCGACATGAACACGCGGGACCCAGACTTTGAAGGCAAGATTCGTCGCCGAGGAGAAGGCTTCGCCGCAGCGGAAATCCCGATTAATTCGTTCATCGCTCAGATTGTGAAGGAGAACGTAAAGAGAATAACGGGCAAAATGCCTGAGCCCAGCGGAGCAGCCTATGGCACCGATGCGAGGAACTTCATCAACGACGCCCAGATTCCGGCCATCATCTTTGGTCCAGGAGACGCGGCTGACGCCCACACCTACGATGAGTCCATCGAGATACGTCAAGTCGTAGAGTGCGCGAAAACCCTAGTCCTCACCATCATCAATCTCCTCGCATGAAAGGAGATCAGAACCTGGGTGGTGATTAGAGGGTTTTCAACTGCGTCTTGTACATGTCAACGATTTCATGGACGGTTGTCGCGTCTTGAGGCGCCTTATCGTCACGCCACTTCCCCGTAAACCGCGGAAACCTCAAGGGCCGCAGGTGTGGGATGGGCTTAAGGTTAATTCCGCGCCTCTGATCTCCAGCACTTTGGCGGGAACAAACCAGTAATCAGCTTCGATCTTGGAGCTGACGCGGGGATGAACGTGGTCTACACGGTATTCTTCGAAGAGGGGGGGAAGTTTGGCTAAGGTTTCGTCGTCGAATCCCGTCCCAAGCTTACACACCGTCGTAAAGGTATCGGACTCCACGTCGTAGGCTGCCATTAACAAGGCCCCATAGGTTCCCGCCCGCCTGCCCCGTCCTGCAAAGGCGCCCACCGCCACGAGGTCCAGAGTATCCGTCAACTCGCTCTTGTACTCCCGCTTGTACTTGATCCAGAGGAAGCCCCGGGCGCCTGCTTGATAAACGGAGTCGGCGCCAAGTGCCTTGATGACGAGGCCTTCACACCCCGCCTCCACGGCCTCGTCCATGAAGTCATCGAGCTGTTTGGGGTCCGTCACGATTCGGGGATGGGTGATCTTTAAGGCCTCGTTCTCTTCAACCACCCGTTCAAGGTACTCTCTTCGTCTGGAATAGGACTCCTCGAGAAGACTCACTCCGTCAATAAACAAGGCGTCGAAGAGAATAAGAACCACGGGAATCTCCGCTATCTTTTCCTTGATCCCGTGCTTTCTCCCCCGCCTCTGAGTGACCACTTGAAAGGGTTGGAGCTCCCCCGTATTCGGGTCAACCGCAACACACTCCCCCTCCACAATGGCGCGCTCCGCCTGAATACTGTTCCTCAAAGCCCGCCGGAGGTCGGGGAATTGCCCCGTAATGTTTTCCAGGCGACGGGAGAACAGGGAAACGCCGTCGGGTGAGACGTGAGCCTGGATCCTCAAGCCATCGTACTTGTACTCTACTGATCCCTTCCCGCCCAATTTGGTCAAGATCGCGTCCGCGGAGGATAAGCGTTCACAGAGCATGGGCCGGATAGGCCGGCCGAGGCGCACGTGAAACCTCAGAATCCCGTCCATGCCCTCCTTCGCCAAGGTTTCAGAGACCAGGCCTAGATCCGAGGACATGTTATACGCTTTCTCAATTGCCTTCCGCGACGCCTTTCCCCCTCCGTAAGCGAGGGCGAGGGCGTCAAGGAAGGTCATGTCACCGATCCCGAGACGCAGCCGCCCCGTCACGGTTCGAACGAGATACTTCGCTTCTTCGGGCGTGGCCTCAACAATGAGGCCGGTTAAGAGGCTGACCTTTCGTTCCACGGAGCCCTTTCCTGCGGTGTGGGCTATTTGATCAAACGTGGCGTAAACCTTTTCCACCGTTAAGTGCTGGTTCGGGGTAAGTTTAGCGGGCACATAGTCAGGGGTAGAGGAAGTCGCTAGTAAGAGCTGCTCGACCGTCGAGCCGAGGTCGCCTACCCTCTTCCACGTGTCCACGATCTCCTTTTTCTCAAGTTCCGTGGCGGCGGCGATGGCGGTTATCACCATTCTCTCCGCCATACCGAGCTCGATTCCTTCAAAGTCCGGGTATAAAGCGCCCTGGGTCAGATACGCGATTTTGCCAATCAGCTCCTTGGGCGTCTCCTTTAGGAGGTGCACGAGGAAGTCCGTCATCTCTAGGCGCTTTGATGTGGCTTCTATCTTGGCGTAAACATCTGTGACGCGGGAGTACTCCACG
>SMTZ1_10010926_pt1 | contig 11747 bp, 11 predicted proteins | sample DeeMarSWOR136_30_FD_25667 | JGI IMG/M metagenome (IMG submission 25667) | reverse complement strand
TTCCTCGATCACAAAAAAAACAGCCCCTTTGAGGAAGGCACCTGAATACATCTGTCCAAGCCCCGGTACATACCAGGAGAGCGCACCCGAGAGAATCGGATCCTTCCGTGCAGAGGTGTGATACTCTTCCGCCAGCAAGAGAGCCGGAAGGAATGTGATACAGAGTATCAGACAGACTATCATCATCGTTTTCATGTTTTCACCTCTTTGTCAATGTCTGACTCCAGGAGCCTGCTTATCTGCTCAATCGCTTCTTCCTCATCCTCACCGGAGGCAATCACCTTCAGTGCGGAACCTCCGGCAGCTGCCAGCATCATCACACCCATGATGCTTTTCGCATTTACCTTTTCATCACCCTTTGTAAAAAAGATATCTGAGTGATATTCGTTCGCTTTCTGGACGATGATCGCTGCAGGTCTCGCATGAAGCCCAGTTTTGTTTCTGATAGTGATCAATTTTTCTATCATTCCTCTTAAATGCCACTGTTTGGGATTTACTAATTGTAAACTTTACTTAAATGAAGGCCTGTGAAAGCGCTTCTGAATAAAGGCCAATTCATGAACGCCGTGGTTTCTTTAAGGTATCGAATTTTTTGAACCTCCACAGGTGCCGGCACGACGAGCTCAAGTCTCCCTCTTTTCCTTCTTTTCTTCCTCTATCCACTTCATAAGCCTCTTATTGAACTCTTTTGCGGTGTTGTACCCCAGCTTGCTGAGCCTGAAGTTCATCGCTGCCGTTTCAATGAGTATGGGTATGTTCCTTCCCGGTCGCACAGGAATAGTGAGCAATGGAACCTCTACACCGAGGATCGTATATACAGATTCCGTCAGACCCAGTCTGTCGTACTCTTTTTTTGCATCCCACTCCTCAAGGCTCATCACAAGCTGTATTTGTTTCTTATCTCTGATTGCGCCTACACCAAACAGATGATTGATGTTGATGATTCCCAGACCTCTGATTTCCATGTGGTGGCGAATCAGTTTCGCTCCACTTCCGATAAGAAAAGTGTCAGATATTGACCTTATATCCACTACATCATCGGCAACGAGCCTGTGTCCTCTTTCGATCAATTCAAGCGCGCACTCGCTCTTTCCGACCCCACTCTTACCGATGATGAGTATACCGACGCCGAATACTTCAACCAGCACACCGTGTACACTGGTCTTCGGTGCAAAGGCGTCCGCGAGAAGTTTTGTAATTCGGGTGGATAGCAGATTAGTGGGAAGCGTTGACACGAGAATAGGAACATCGACCTTTTCCGCCATGTCTTTGAAAACGTCGGGAGGTTCATTTCCGTTAGAGAAAACGCAACAGGTCACCGGATATTCGAAGAACTTCCTGATGCTCGACAGCTCGTTTTTCTCCACGATTTTCATCAAGTAGTGAAACTCACCCCGTCCAAATACCTGTATCCTGTCATAGTCGAAGTAATCATAATCCCCGGCCAGCGCAAGTCCTGGTCGGTTTATATCATAATTGGTAATTTCTTTTTCCAGCGTGCTCTCGCCGGTGATAATTCTCAGGTGGAGCACATCCTCCTCTTGGGCGAGCTCGAGCAATTTCGCAATGCTCACGCATTTGATCTTTTCGGATCGACCCATTCGAACTCCTCATTGCTTCAGCGTTAATACCCGCCCTTTCATGCAGTCTCCTCGACCTGCTGGAGGGAAGAAGCGGATCCTTCCACAGTACTTTCCTTGAGAGGAGTAACTCGTTTTGAAATCAGTTTCTCCCTGTAGCGTCTCAATTTCACCTCGATTTTATCAAAAAGCATATCCAGCACGCTGAAAATGTCTTCTGTCTTTGCGAAAATGTGTATGATCTTCTTTTTCACATTTATATTGACCTCTGCGGTGATGATGTGCCGCTGTCTCACCAGCGTAAGTTTGAAATCATAGATATGATCGATAAAATAATCGAGCTTTTTCATGTTCTTCTCGATGTGAATTCTCACATCGGGTGTGATTTTCAGATTCCTTCCGGTTATGTGGACGTTCATTCCTACCTCCTCAGATTGGATGGAAGAATATTCAGGGATTTCCTGTATTTGGAAACTGTCCTCCTTGCAATTTTGATCCCCCTTTTTGCAAGCAGATCTGCAATCTTCTGATCGCTCAGATTTCTTTTCACCGCTTCGTTCTGTATTATGTCCTTTATCATTTCCCTGATACTCGTTGCAGAGTATTCCTTATTTCCAAGTGCCGGAATCGGGTTGGAGAAGAAGTACTTGAGCGGGAATACTCCAAAGTGCGTCTGCACGTACTTCGATGAAGTAATCCTGCTTACCGTTGACTCATGCAGTCCGATACTTGATGAAACATCCTTCAAGGTGAGTGGTTTGAGGTACTTTGGACCCTTTTCAAAGAATTCGCGCTGTTCCTCCAGGATTGTCCTCGTTACCCGGATCAGAGTGCTTTCCCTCTGCTCGATTGAATGAATGAAATTCTTCGCCCTCTGCACCTTATCCGCTGCAAACTCTTTTATCCTTTTTTCTATCTCCTTGCGGTTAAGAAGCTTTTCAAAGTAGTTGTTTACCTTCAGTCTGGGTATGGAGTAATTACTCGCAAACACCTCGTATTTCCCATCTCTCTCCTCGATGATGACTTCAGGAAGAATATATTTAATATCCGCTGAGTAAAACTGCCTTCCAGGGTAAGGTTCAAGCTTCGAGATCAGCGTAAAAGCCTCTCCCACCTTTGCGACCGATATCTTCATCTTTTTGGATATCTCTTCGAACTTTTTCAGTTTAACCTCATTCAGATGTTTTTCTACGATCTTTTCCGCGATGGGAAAGGAACCTTTCACACGAAGCTGAATCAAAAGACACTCCTTTATATCCCGAGCGCCGACTCCTGGCGGATCCAGTCTCTGTATGATTTTTACGATTTTTTTCACATCCTCCAGAGGAATCTGGTTCTCCTTTGCGAGCTCTTGATCAGAGATGGGAAGGTATCCATGCGTATCCAGTGAACTGATCAGAATCTCAGCTACCCTGAACTCCTCTTCCGATATGTCGAGCAATCGAAGCTGCCAGAGCAGGTACTCCTTCAGGGTCTCCTCACGGGAAATCGCGCCTTCAATGAACTCTCTCTTTTTATCCTCCCCTGAGCTCTCCCCGATTCGCGAAAATGACTTATCTTCGAAAAAGTACTCATCCTCAAACCCATCATCGTAATTGTTTGTCCTGTCTTCGGCAGTTATTTCTTTCTCGATGTCCTGCTCGAAATCCGCTTCCCTTTCTTCGACCTCAAGGGCAGGATTCTCTATCAATTCCTGTTCGATTTTTTCACTCAGCTCGAGGTTCGAAAGCTGCAGCATCTTGATTGCCTGCTGGAGCTGAGGTGTCATAACCAGCTTCTGTGTTTGCTTCAGATGTATTTCGGGCTTGAGTTCCAAACTTCTGCTCCATTAACAGGAGTAGTCAAGGTTAAAATAGCCAAAATATGGGGAGAAGTCATTCAAATTGTGAAGTGCAGCCCCAGATAGATTCTCCTCGCCTCCTCGTTGTTCACCAGCTCCTCACTGCTACCAGAGACAAGTATCTCCCCTTCATTCATTATATACGCTCTGTCGGTAATTCTCAATGTTTCTCGCACATTGTGATCGGTTATCAAGATACCAAGTCCACGTTCCTTCAACCGTGCGATAATGCTCTGGATATCAAATACTGCTATTGGGTCTACCCCTGCAAATGGCTCATCGAGGAGAAGGAACTTCGGTTCAAGGGCGAGGGCACGGGTGATCTCCGTTCGTCTCCTCTCTCCCCCTGAAAGCGTATACGCCTTCTGTTTTCTCACTGCCCCTATGCCGAGCTCATCGATCAAATCGTTCATACGCGCGATCTTCTCAGACCGCCTTAACGGCATATTCTCCAAGACCGAAAGGATATTCTGTTCCACCGATAACTTCCTGAATATCGAGGCCTCCTGGGGAAGATAACCGATACCGAGGCGTGCCCTTTTGAACATGGGCACATTTGTGATATTTTCGCTGTTTAAAAAGATTCGACCCATTTCAGCTCTGATGAATCCCACGATCATATAAAAGATAGTCGTCTTTCCCGCACCGTTCGGCCCGAGCAGTCCTACAATTTCCCCCTCGTTGATATAGAAACTCACCCCCTTTACCACTTTTCGATTTTTAAACACCTTTACGATGTTTTCTACACGCAGAGTATTCACTCCTGACTCTCTTCCTTTATTGGAACGATTCCCCTCACGGAATGGGAATAGATGAGCTTTCCAGTTTCGAAGTCATATTCCAGATTGTTACAGTAGACATATCTATTCTTTTTCCGCACCACTACATCCCCCGTTGCCTCGAGCTTCTTCACTCTTCTTCGGTAGCGAGCCACATCGGTATTCATGGAAACATCTGATGTCATGATGAGCACATCCCCCAAAAGAAGAAACATATCTTGATCATGGAAATATCGAATCCCCTTCGATTTCATGATGAGTGGGCTATTGCTCTCCCCCCCATCCTTCTGCAGGTACACTACCTCACCCTGGAAGGTGATATCCCTCGAGGGCATGGAGTAATCCAGGATGCTGCAGTGCACACGGTCCCCAGAAGCAAGCTGGAGAACCTCCACATCCGAGATAAACGATGCTGAACGAGCCGTGATTTTAAGCTGAGATGCCCCGATTTCATATTCAGTATCTCTATAAAACACATTTCCTGAAAAGACTGTTTCCTCTTCTCCCCGCTTTTCAATCAAACGGGCCTGGACCGTGCGTTCAGGATCGGTGTACACCGCATTCCCCTCTATCCTGTAAAGATTCTCCCTGTACAGCGCTTCCCCGAAGTCACCTCTTACCTCCGACTTCCTCTTTTGATCCTGGACAACCACATTTCGGAAAAAGAGCGCCTTTTTCTTTTTCCCTGCATAATATATCTCGATTCTGTCCGCCTTGACTTTCTTGTCATCCTTCGTGAAATAGGCATTGCCCTTCGCATGGATGATTTCCTTCTCGTAATCTATGGTGTAGGAATCGGCACCATAATACACTCTGTCTTCCGATATGAATGCATCTGCGCGGGTAAATGCGGGGGTAAATAATAGCCAGAAGAGGCCTGTAATCAGGAGCCAAATTTTCACAGGTGGCTTCACTTCAATAATCTGGAATCTAAACACGTTCCATGCTGCTCACTTTCAGCAAAAAAGGTATTTATCTGATTTAGAAAGCGTCGGGATACTGGAACAATCTGTTGTTAACCGCTCACGTCAGGAACGGCTTTCTTTAAAACTCCCCTTCACGTCACTTTGAATCGTGATGAATCGAAGTGCAAGATCGGCAACCATTCCCCGTCCCGATATAGTATCACCGTTCTTCCTGGTAATTCTCACCGGACTTTCCGTTATGAATTTTTCTTCCTCTCCGTGCCACTCGAGATAATCCGTTTCAAGTACGGTACCGTTCACGTCTGAAACGATAACGACATCCTTCTCTGCAATGACAAGTGTTCTTTCGCCGTAGATCCGGGCCGACCTTGAACTGCCCCTGGAGATGATAGCTTTGTTTTTATCATAATATACAAAATGACAGTTTTCAACATATAACTCCTGGGACCCGGCGAAGTATTCCCCCTCTTCAAATGTGACCTCGAACTGGAGAACACCATCCTCATAGTGATAATGACGAACACCCCTGAGCTCATATTCCGGTAGGGTTTGCTCCTGACCACTGAAAGACGTGTCTGAAACGTCAGTGCCCTTTTTTCCGCCGCCAAACACCGGAAGCAGGAGGAAGAGGAACAGGACTGCGGACAATATTTTCACTCTTTTTTTTATCATGTCTTGGCAGCCGCTTTCTTGTATTCCAGACTCTTTTTCACGAAATCTCTGAAAAGCTCGTGTGCCTTCACAGGTCTCGATTTGAACTCGGGATGGTACTGAACACCAATCCCCCAGGGATGGTCCCGGTATTCCACCGCTTCAACAAGCATTCCATCTGGTGACGTTGCGGCAATAATGAGGCCATGCTCCTGCATAATATCTCTATACTTATTGGTAAATTCGTATCGGTGCCTATGTCGTTCGTAGATCAGATCTGTTTTGTAGGCTTCGGATACCCTGGTAGTTTTTCTCAGCAGTGCCGGTTGAGCGCCCAGTCTCATGGTACCACCCAGATTTTTAATACCGCTCTGCTCCTCCATGAGACTAATCACCGGATATTCCGTATCAATGTCGAACTCAGTGCTGTTCGCACTTGTAAATCCGAGAACGTTTCTCGCAAACTCGATGACCATACACTGCATACCCAGGCAGATTCCAAACATAGGGATCCGGCGTGTACGTGCATGCTCAACAGTCAGAATTTTTCCCTCGATACCTCTCTCGCCAAATCCCCCCGGCACCAAAATGCCGTTAATATCCCTGTATCTATCCTCGAGGTTTTCCCGAGCGATGTTTTCCACCTTTACTTTCACAATATTCACTTCAACATCATTTTCGATCCCACCGTGAACGAGGGCTTCATATATGCTCTTGTAGGAATCATGGTAATCGGTATATTTCCCTGCAATTCCAATATTAACCGTTTGCTCTGCGGATCTCAGGCTGTTCACAATCCCCTCCCAGTGCGAAAGGTCCTGCTTCCTTTTTTCCATCCCGAGTTTTTCCAGAACGATCTCATCGAGACTTCCCTGCCTGAGATTGAGGGGAACCTCATAGATGGTATTTTTAATATCCATCGCAGCAATTACTGCTCTTTCCTCCACATCACAGAAAAGCGAAATCTTGTTCCTCATATCCTCTGTCAATTCTACACCCGTTCTGCACAGAATGATATCTGGACTGATACCGATCTCACGCAGCTTACTCACAGAGTGCTGTGTGGGTTTCGTTTTGGATTCCTGCGCAACTCCCACAATTGGAATGAGTGTCACATGTATGAACAGGCTGTTTTCCCTCCCCACATCATGTCTGAACTGCCTGATTGCCTCAAGGAAAGGGATCCCCTCTATATCGCCAACCGTACCTCCGATCTCTACAATGAGAAAATCTGGTTTGTCTGTATCAGCCACCACGGTAATGCGTCTCTTTATCTCATTGGTGATGTGTGGTATAACCTGGACCGTCCGACCCAGGTAATCTCCTCGACGTTCTTTCTCGATAACAGTGCTGTATATCTGACCGGTAGTAACACTGTTCAGACGGGAAAGATTCTGGGAGGTAAATCGCTCATAATTACCGAGATCAAGGTCGGTCTCCGCACCGTCATTCGTGACATATACCTCGCCGTGCTGGTAGGGGCTCATCGTTCCAGGATCGATGTTTATATAAGGATCCATCTTCATGATGCTCACTTTGTAAGCCCTGTTCTCTAGTAAACAGCCGAGGGAGGAAGCGGCAATCCCCTTCCCGAGAGATGAGCACACGCCGCCGGTAATAAAAATATATTTGGTCATTTTACTGCACCTCACTCAGGATAAAAATGTATTCCCTGAGAAATATCTATGCGCTTGGGTTACCACTACTTCAATTGTATCCCGCCTCTTATCCAAAGTGAGAACCGTCGTCTTTCGAAGATGAACAAAGAACTCCATATTCCCTCTGGGACCCCGTATCCTTGAAAAGGTATACCCCCATACCCCATAACCGTTAGTGAAAAAGAACGTATCCAATTCCTTAAGAATGCCGATATGGATAGCTGCATCTCTTACCACACCCCGAAAGCTTGCGGAGGGTTTCTCAAGCTCGAACTGCGGTTTTATGAGCGCGATCACCTCTGTCTCGTTGTCTATGATGCGCTTGAGCGGAGGTAGAATGAGCCTGAGTGATATGAAGGATACATCCACGGTGACGACATCGGGAACTGTGGTAAGCCGAAGACCGTCGATGAACCGGGCATTGAACTTTTCAATCACCACTACTCTCGGATCCTTTCGAAGCCGGTAATCTATTTGGTTCTTCCCCACATCAAGAGCTACAACCTCGCGTGCGCCGTGATTTAGTAGACAGTCGGTGAATCCTCCGGTGGAGGCACCAATATCGAGGCAGAAGGCACCCGAGATATCAAGCCGGAAGTCTTTTAGGGCACCCTCGAGTTTTACACCACCCCTGCTCACGTATCCTCTATTAGGAATACGGAGCTGAATATCCGCCCCCTCATCAATCATTGATGAAGGCTTCGTGACTGTTTGGCCATCAACGGTGATATTTCCTCCGAGTATAAACGCCTTCGCCTTTTCTCTTGTCTCGAGAATGTTCCTCTCGACGATGAGCTTATCAAGTCGTTCTTTCATGAAAATATTTAAAAAATATAGTGTTACCAACGGATGACGATCAATGAAAATGTTTTCCTGCTATGATGGGAGTATCATCCTGATGCAGATAACTGTGGTAGATAGCAGATCGAGGAAAATCAATCCGCTCAGAGGAGCGGGTGAATGGTCAGTAGGGAACTGTTTCCTGTACCCTTTCGATGTGAACCGCTTTTCCGCTCTCTCGTTGTATCGTAACCAGAACGCCATTTACTCGAATATCATTTTCAGCGACAATAAATTTTGAAGGTATCATGGTAACAAACTTTTTCAGGGCTATTTCTTTCTGAATTCCGATGATCGAGTCAAAGGGACCTGTCATTCCTGCATCGGTTATATATGCAGTGCCACCAACGAGTATTCTTTCATCCGCGGTCTGCACATGAGTATGTGTACCAATGACCGCGCTCACAATACCGTTCAGATGCCAGCCCATGGCAACTTTCTCACTGGTTGCCTCTCCGTGAAAATCGACAATAATAATTTTGGTGTACTTCTGGATGGCCGACAATTCTCGCTGGGCGGTACGAAAGGGACAATCAAGGGGCTCCATGAAAACCCTTCCCAGAAGGTTCAGTACTCCAATTTTCACGCCGTTTTTCTCCAGAATCGTCCAACCTTTTCCCGGTGTACCTTTCGGATAATTGGCGGGTCGTATGAGCTTCTGATCCCCGTTGATATATGAATAGAGCTTACCGGCGATCTCTCCGGTTATACCGAATCCACCGGCGGCGTTTTCCCCGTTGGCAATCACAAAATCGACTTTTTTCTCTTTTATGAGGTTGGAAAGAGATACAAAGAGTGCTTTTCTACCCGCTTCCCCTATTATGTCCCCTATGAACAGGACCCTGACATGCTCCTTATCCAATGTCACTCCCGATGGATGTGTTTCATCGTCCTCTTCTACTTCGCGTATTCCACTATCCTGGTTTCCCGTATGAGGGTTACCTTTATCCTTCCCGGATACTTCAGCTCCCTTTCGATCCTCTTCGCGATCTCCCGTGCAACTTCCTTCGCCTTATCGTCATCGACCCTATCATTGTTCACGATTACCCGTATTTCCCGCCCTGCCTGGATCGCAAAGGATTTTTCCACGCCCTCATACTCTTCGGCAATTTTCTCTAGGGATTCAAGTCTCTTAATGTAGGTATCCATTGACTCACGGCGTGCCCCGGGACGGGATGCAGAGATAGCATCCGCCGCTTGTATGAGCACGGCTTCAGCAGAAGTCGGTTCTCTGTCATTGTGGTGTGACTCTACGATGTTCACCAATACAGAACTCTCACCGAACTTTTTCACGAGCTCTGCTCCGAGGAGGGCGTGTCCGCCCTCTCCTTCCGTGATCACCGCTTTCCCGATGTCGTGCAACAACCCCCCTCGCTTTGCGAGGTCTACATCTGCCCCGATCTCTGCAGCAATCATGCCTGCGACGTTTGCAACCTCTTTACTGTGTGCCAGGATATTCTGCCCATAGGACGTCCTATAGTGAAGCCTACCAAGGTAGGGGATGAGTTCAGGAGATATTCCCTGTAGAGAGAGGTCGAATGCAGCCTTTTCACCCTCTTCGATGATCAGCTGATTGATCTCACCGGAAACCTTCGCAGTCACCTCTTCGATGCGGGCCGGGTGGATACGCCCATCAGCGATCAGCCGTTCCATTGATACCCGGGCAATCTCCCTCCTCACCGGATCGAAGCTGGAGAGCACAACTGCTTCGGGAGTATCGTCAATGATGATATCCACACCAGTGAGGGTTTCTAGAGCTCTGATATTTCTCCCCTCCCTACCAATGATTCTGCCCTTCATGTCATCGTTTGGGAGGGAAACAGAGGTAACGGTTATTTCAGAGGTAATATCAGAGGCGAGCTTCTGGATTGAATAGGCAAGAATATCCCGCGCTTTTTTCTCTGCGGTTACCTTCGCCTCACTCTCTATCAGATTGATTGTCGATTGCGCGTCGCGGCGTGCTTCCTCTTCCAAGCTCCTGATGAGCATGCCCTTCGCTTCGTCAGCGGTAAGTCCCGAAATCCGCTCGAGCTCCTTGCGGATTTCCTCTTGAGCCTTTTTCAGCTCTATTTCTTTGCTCTCTACCACCCTCTCCCGGTTGGATATAAGCTTTTCTTTCTTATCGAGAACATCAACTCTTTTATCGAGATTTTCCTCTTTTTGGAGAACCCTCTTCTCCCATCTCTGGAGCTCAGACCTCCGCTCCCTGGTCTCACGTTCGAAATTGCTTCGTTCTCGAAATAGTTGGTCTTTTGTCTCAAGAAGGGCTTCCCGTTTCTTTGCCTCAGCTTCTTTCTGCGCTTCTTTTAATATATCTTCAGCCGTTTCCTTCGCGGATGCGACCTTGATCCTAGCAATGTAACGGCGCAGAAAATATCCAATAACAACACCAAGAAAGAGGGATGGTAGTGCATATTGTATAATTATATACACCACCTCTATTCCCCTTTCAGAGAGTTTCTCTGATCAATAGATTAATACTCACACTCCTCATTGTCAAGATAAATCAAATTTCAATTATATCAGATAATGTTTTTTTTATCATCTTTATTTTTTCTATCATATTTTCGAAGCCAAGCTTTTGTCCTTTACTCTGCATGCAGAGCAGAATGATCCCCTTCATTTCATTCGCCACGAACATAGGTGCGAAAAACAGCCGGTCAATACCTTCCATGTCCGACCTGTGAAACCTGCTCCTTAACTCAGCGCTGTAAAAGGGTTTTTCTACAACATGGAGCATTTTCCCCCTTTCCAGTATATTCATAAGGAATCTTTCCCTTCCCGTGAACATGAGCCTCAAACCCGTCTCTTTGCTAAGGCCGTACAGAACCGTTGGTAAGTAGACACCCGCATCGTCCTGAAGGAGTAACGCTCCTCTTTGAATCCCTGCTTCCTGAATGAAATCCTGAAAGGCCCGCTGAAGCGGTGTCGATTCAATTGTGGTAATCAGCTGGGAAAGCTCGTCATCTATCTGTACTTTTTCCTTCTCCCTGTATATTTCCTCAGGTATGGTGGGTGGAGCTTCGGCTTCACTGCCATTTTCCGCTTCTTTAAAACCTGCTTGAACGAGCTTTTCGAGCTCGGGAAGTTGATCCTCAGGGATCCCAGCGGGGCTGAGCAGCACGCTCAGGTCATCTTCGATTGCCTCATCTATTTTAGTTTCACTTCGCTCTTCCCCTTCCTCGGTATCCTCAAGCGCAAATGATATTTTGCCGTGCTCACCTGCCTTTTTATCGATTTCGTCGATGGAAGGTGAATACTCCGCCGGCCTCTCCATCTCGATGATCCTTTCCTCCGGTTCTCCAGCTTCCTGCTCCTGGGTTGTCGTAAAAAGAGGTTCTGATATTTTTTCCTCCTCCTCGTCTTGCACCTCTTCCATGCCCTCTGTTTCCGCAATCTCGGCTTCAGAGGGATGGCTCACCGATTCCGCTTCCTCAGGTTCTCCAAGCTCTTCAGCTTCCTCAACTTCATCG
>SMTZ1_10014135_pt1 | contig 11748 bp, 9 predicted proteins | sample DeeMarSWOR136_30_FD_25667 | JGI IMG/M metagenome (IMG submission 25667) | reverse complement strand
TATGCGTCTGCTCAATCAGAAAGTCAAATTCGTCACAGAAGCCCTTTTGAAAGTAGACATTCATGGCCTTCAGAAAATTGTCTTGGGCCATCTTCAGGCTGTCTAAATACTGGTAAATCAATTGCTCGACTTGTTGTTCCTTTTTGAATAGGAATCGAAACATAGTCTCTCCTAAAGCACATGGTTTGAGAAAGTACGATCTCTTGTCGGCCGGAAATCACCTAAGAATACCAAAAAACACCGCTCTTTTAAACTTTGGGTTAATGGCTCAAAACGGGAATTGTTGGGTAAGAGTACGAGAGGGAATGATTCTAACTGAATCAGATAGTCTTCCCAGCGTCTGCCTTTATCGATTTGCGATTGAAATCTTTACCTTTTGGTATCTCCCCTAAATTGCCTGATCCATCTTGAAATCGAGCCTTTATGCCAAATCCTCTTGACTCATTAGAAATCCCCCGATTCAATTAAGGAGTATGGATCTCACCGAGTTTTCCGGGTGCATTGGAGATCCGTCTCACAGTGGGTAGGTTCTCTACCAATGCATCCACGGAATTGACCTAAGTATTTCTATGTTTATTGGATTATGCAGAACCTTTTTCTGTCTAATTCATCGTTATGTGAAGTACGATGACACTGAAAAGGCAATCTACAAGAACGGGACAAAATGTGAGTTTCAGGCGTAAGTTCGGTGCGGAGCGCATACTGTTGATGGTGCCGCTTAACGTGGTCATGGTCAGCCGTGTCAGTGGTCACCTGGATTCCTCGAAGATCACTGGTGCACTGGAATTGCTCAGGCGGCGCCATCCGCTTCTGGCCGTGCGAGTGGAGATCGATGATGAGGGAACCGGCTGGTACAGTTCTGAGGGTGTCCCTGAGTTCACGACGCACGTTGAGCAGAGACGAAGCGAAGACCAGTGGATTGCCCGTGTGAAGGAGGAGTTTTGCACATCATTCCCGCTGGAGACAGGTCCACTGGTGCGTTGTGCACTCATTCACTCGCCGGAAGCATCCGAGATCGTATTGTGTGGGCATCACGCCATCTGCGATGGGATGTCGCTTGGATACCTTCTTCGTGACCTGTTGAGATTCATCGCCGAATCGGAACAGGGCATTCAGGAACTGGTGGATCCTCCGGTTATCGATTCAACCACGGTGCCCACTCCACCATCAACGAACCCGCTTCGCCGATTCATCATGCGCCGGATCAACAAGAAGTGGGCGGCGAAGAACATCCGTTTCGGTGAAGCGGAAATGCGCCAGATGCACGCGGAGTTCTGGAAGAAGAACGAACATGTGCAGGTGCTCGCCTGGATCATGGATTCAGAGGCAACTTCAACTCTGGTGGAACGATGTCACGCGGAGAATGTAACGGTCAACACAGCTCTCTGGACCGCATTTCTGGCGGCTCAATGTGATGTCCAGGGCCGTGGCCGACGGTATCGCCGACGGTCGGCGTTGGCGCTGGACACAAGGGACAATCTCACCGTGCCCGTGGGCGAAGCTTTTGGGTTCTATGCCTCCTCGCTTACGGTGAATCTTCCCTATAATCCTAGCAGTTCCTTCTGGGACAATGCCAGGAGAGTGCATTCGAAGATCGCGAGAGGAATATCCAAAACCAATATCTTCAGGATGCTCTCTGCAGAATTGGTTCACCCCACGCTTCTTGATTCGCTTTACTACAGTAAGTACGGTCTGGTGACTGAAACCATGCCGAAGAGACTTCTGCGCAAGATGCGGTGGCACGAAATCACCTACGGCTATGCGCTCACCAATGTCGGACGATTCGATATTCCAACAACCTACGGGCCACTTCAACTTGAGGCTGTCTACGGGCCTTCAGTCTACTCCGATGTGGACGAGAAGGTAGTAGGGGTGATAACGGTTGGAGGATGCCTGTCATTCATCCTCACCTTTAATGAGCGCATTGTTGGTGATGGTGCCAAACTGAGAGAAGCTGCGATGGGGCATTTGGAAAAAGCAGTGTGATTCAGCACATAACCAGTCGCTGCAGAGAACACGCTAGCCCGCTCCCCTGAGCTCAACGTTAGGTTGATATATTGAAATTTAAATGAGAAAAGGAACAAAATGAAAACACTTATTTTTGCAGTCGCTGGGTATAATCTTGCTGAAACAGGCAGACATATTGAGATTGCGAAAGCTTGTAAGGATTTTTTTAATATAATTTTCCTAAGTTATGGTGGAAATTTTGAAAATTTGATTGAAGAAGAAGGCTTCACGCTTAAAAAGATGGAGCCGCGTTTAACAGAAAGGCAGTTGCATCATGTAAGAAAAGCGCTCAGCGGAGAAACGTTAAATACGGTTGGTTATTTTACAGCCAAAGAAATGGAACCCAGGGTTGAAAATGAGATAAAATTCTTTAGAGAAGCAAGACCTGCCTGTGTGCTTACTGGATGGTGCCAGAGCGTTCTGGTGTCAGCAAGGGCGGCAGAAGTTCCCTTTGTTAATGTCCTTCACTCAACAAGTATTACGGAATATTACCAGGCCGGCCTTCAAACCCTGCCAGACAGAAGAGATTATCTTTTCCTTCGAAAGTTCTTTTCTGAAGAACAACTGAACAGATGGATAAGCTATCTCGTGCTTAAGCTGAAATTGCCTGCAAAACCGTTCAATATTTTGGCCAAAAAATACGGATTACACGAATTTAACAATTTCATAGAAGTCTTGGAGGGAGATTACACTCTTTTGGCAGACATCCCTGAATGGGTCGGGTTTTCTGATATTCGCCCAAATCTTCATTACATTGGTCCTCTACCATTCAGATTAAATAGAGAGATCCCCAGAGAAATAACTGAGATGCCAAAAGACAAGCCGATTGTTTACTTTGCTATGGGAAGTTCTGGTAAGCCAGAACTTATTGCAGATATCATAGAAGGATTTAGAGATAAACCTTATCGTGTCATTGCTCCAGTTGAATCACATATAAGAGATATGAACTCGGAAATTCCATCTAACGTACTAGTTACAGGCTTTTTGCCTGCACATAAGGTTAATCCCATGGCAGATATTTCTGTTATCCACGGCGGTCAGAATACCGTCATGAACGCCTGCCTGTCAGGAACTCCGATTGTGGGAGTAGGAATGCACCCAGAACAACAAGCCAACCTGGATGCCTGCGTGAGAAAGGGATTTGCCATTCGTTTAAACAAGAAAAGAGTCACGGCTTCTGCTATGCTTGATGCAATCGACAAACTACTTCATGACGCAAAAGCCAAAGAAGCAGTAAAAAAATTTCAACATGAACTTAAGAAGTGGGATGGTCCGGCGAATGCGGCAAAATTCCTTCATAAAAGATTTGGAGGAAATAAGATACAGAACGTGGAATCATAACTATGTACCTATAAACCTCAGTTTGACAACCCAACCCAGCAGATGCGATAAAGCGCTCCGCCTAGTCATGTCAATTAATTTGTGGAAAGCCTTTCACTGGTCCTCACTTGAGGATTCTTTCCTGTTCTTCGATTTCGATTTCAGATGGCGGTGGTGATCACCGGTTTACAATCTAAGGTAGCCATTCTTTCCGAATATCCTCCGTCCCGACCCATTTCCCGGTTTTGTTTTCATAAATGATCTTCCCGTTCAAGCCTGATTTTGGCAAGGCTTTAGCTACCACTATGAAATGACCTTGTGCCTTGAATGTCTCGTAGCTGAAACAGCTGGTGTTGGAAATCTCAACACCCCTCTCTGCGATGATCTCATGGGCTTTTGCCCCGACGGCTTCGTAGTAGTTAAAACTTTTCGCCGACCGCTCGATTTCCTGTGAGATTATAATGCCCGATATGATTCCTACGGCCTCATCGACTTTGTGAGAACGTTCGTAATCCATAAAGACCATCATCCTCGCTATGGGGGGAGCGGTATTAGCAGCTTTACTCTGAGCGCAGCTGCGTCTCATGATTTTTCCTCAATAAAATATTCTCCGTTTGTATCTTCTTTTACCGTGCCACACACAGTAAATGCCGACCCCGATGGGAACAATACTGAGGAATAACCCAGCTAAGATCATGAAGCCCGCATCTTGAACTCCAGCCACCACCGCAGCAATTACTATTAGCCAGAATAGTGTACTGATTGAAAGTAAGATCACGCCTGCCCAAGTCCAAATGTTCCGTCTTCGTCTGCGAGAGTATTTCATTCTTCCTTAACTCTGGCTCTTCCCTATATACTTTCATTAAAATGCTAAAGCCCTTCAGTTCCTCTTCCTTCACGGAAGGGGTAAGTTCCCCCCTATTGCTCTACATTCCCGTCGTGTAACTTTGAAACAACCTCATCTGTAAATATCCTAACGATCTCGGGATCGAACTGAGTCCCGGCATGCCTCGTTATCTCATCGGCCGCCTCTTTAAGGCTCCGGGGACGCTGAAAGGTACACTCGCGAATGATACAATCGAAGGCCTCCGCGACAGAGATTATTCTTGCCCCCAGCGGAATGTCTTCGCCTGATAGCCCATCCGGGTACCCTTTCCCGTCAAATCGCTCATGATGATGACGGATAAGGGGCTTTATCCCCTTTAGTAAATCCACTCCATTTAAAATCTTTTCGCCCATCTCCGGGTGTTGTTGGATGAGATAGTATTCTTGGTCCGTCAATTTGCCCGGTTTACTCAATATCCTCTCGCTCACGAAAACCTTGCCTATGTCATGCAGCAGGGCCCCGCATTTGATACTCTCCTGTTCTTCCCGGGAAATCCCCATAACCCTGATTAATAGGGCCGCGTAGTTGGCGACCATTCCGGAATGGCCGGATCCAATTCCATCCCTTGTGTCGAGGGCATTTGTTAAGGACTGGAGCGTGCTGATATAACCATGGTAGAGGTCATTGTACATTTCCAACATCTCTTCCCTGGAAGGTCTACCATCAAAGGCACCCAGGTTCACGAGGTCTTCATGGCTGATGCGATGATGTCCCCCCGGCGTCCTATAAGTCCTCAGCCTTCCCCTGTAAATATAATTTTTAATCGTCTGGCCGCTGACCCCCAACATGGCCGCGACTTGCCTTGTGGTGTATGGGCCTGATTTTGGACTATGATTACGAACACCCAACTTCATGTCCTTTGGGGCGACATAAAGGCCTTAGGTATAAACTCTACTGATAGCAAGTAATTTGGCACAAGAAAGCAGATTATTTCTGATTTTGCTGTAGGGAATTCTCTGAATTTATTTGAAGATATTTCCGATGGCCATTACACCGGAGGGAATAAGATGGATGTGATTTTGAGGGATATTACCCAAAAGGATGGCGCTTTTTCGGAGCTATTCCTCAATGAGGCCGTTACGAATGGCGAACAAGGTTAATTCTACGTTATTGCGGAGGTTTAACTTCTCCAATACCCGACCCCGATAGGTATCGATGGTCTTGACGCTCAGGTGGAGGAATTCGGCTATTTCCTGGTTGGTATTGCCCTTTGCCAGAAGGCAGAGGACCTGGAGCTCACGATCTGAGAGGCACTCAACTGGCCTAAGGTCTGCTTTATCCCCCAGATACCTCCAGGCCAGGTTCTCAGCCAGGGTTGGGCTGATAAACCGCCTTCCAGAATGAACCACGTGTATCGCTTCGACCAGTTCTTCAGGTGCAGCGTGTTTGGTCACGTACCCCATTGCCCCCGCCCTCAGCAGCCGCGGAGCATACTGTTCCTCGGCATGCATCGTCAAAATGAGTATGCGAACCCTTGGGTCCATTGCCTTGAGCTGCTTGGTGACGTCGAGTCCATCCATGCCGGGCATGCTAATATCCAGTAGGATGACATTTGGAGCAGCCTCCCTGACCTTTTGAATGGCTTCCTGGCCATTCGCCGCCTCCCCTACGATCTGGATATCTTTCCGGTCTTCCAATATGCGGCGTATCCCGCCGCGAACAATGGCATGGTCATCAGCGATAAAAACCTTGATCATACCTTCACCCCTCATGGGGACACAGGCACCTGCACGGTTACCGTTGTCCCCTTTCCCCTTCGGCTTTGGATATCAAGCCTCCCTTTAATCAACTCCGCCCGCTCGCGCATGACCGCTATACCCAGGGACATCGGCCCTAAAAGTTTTTGTGAGGGAATCCCTCTGCCATTATCAGAGATACAAATCGTTAGGCATCCCTGATCTTCGGCAATTCGTATATCAACACGTGATGCTCTTGCATGACGAGCAATATTTGTCAGAGCCTCCTGGAAGATGCGGTAGAGGTTGATGGCCGTATTGTTGTCGATACCGAGATCCGAGGATTCTGACTCGATGATGCATTCTACTCCCGTCCTTCGCTCGAACTGGCCCGCATACCACTCGATGGCCGCGGTGAGGCCGAGCCGGTCCAAAACGCTCGGATGAAGGGCGGCAGCCATCCTTCGAACCGATTCGATTGTGGTATCGACCAGGTTTCCGAGTTCCTCGAACCGATCTAAAACGGCTTCATCTGTGCATTTCATATGGCTTTTGATCCAGGCCATGTCCATCTTTATCCCCGTCAGCGCCTGGCCCATTTCATCGTGTAATTCTCGAGCGATTGATGCCCGCTCCCTCTCCTGAACCGTCATGATCCGTTCCGATAAGAGTTTCCGTTGCTCCTCGTATGTTTTCCTCTCAGTCACATCACGGATGATGGCCAAAACGAAGGCCTTCGCTTCGCTTCGGTCGACAGTCAGGGTGCACTCGGCGGAAAAGGTCGATCCATCCTTGCGAAGCCCCTGGAATTGAAACCGGTTCTTCCCCTGTTGTCCCAGGGCTCTCTGGGTTGACTGTTGTCTAACAATCTCTCCCGACCCTGGAGAAGCGAGGTCCAAGAGAGAAAGGCCCTCCATGCTTCCCGGCGATGGATAGCCGAACATCCGTGCCATGGGGGGGTTGACCCTGACGATCTGCTTCCCGTGAATTAGGGCTACGCCATCTGGCATGTGATCCAACAGGTGGCGGTACCGGGCCTCATACTCCCTCAGCCTTTCCTCAGCCCGCTTGCTCTCGGTGATGTCCAGTACAGATGCCACACTTTTTTTGGTTCCTGAAATCAAGTCGACGGTTAAAAAAAGGTCTCTAACGTTACCCCATCTGTCAATGAACTTGAGTTCATGCTGTCTTGGGACAGCATTCGGATCAATTCTTCGCGCATCATGCTGCTCCTTCAATCTCTCCAGATCATCCGTCATAACGAATTCTGTCCAGCTTTTCCTACCCTCCACCTCCTCCTTGGAGTAGCCGGCAAGTTTCTCAAACTCCGCGTTTGCGAGGGAGATGGTGGTGTCTTCTTCGATGATTACAGTGGCAGTCCCGGTATTCTCAAAAATGGTCCTGTATTTTTCTTCGGATTCTTTCAACGCCTCCTCCACTCGCCTGCGCTCGGTAATGTCTTCGTGAAAGCCAACAAAGGCCATGAAGTCTCCCTTCTTGTCTGCCAATTTGTAAATCGAGGCAAGAATATAAAACAGGTCGCCATTTTTCTTTCTGTTCAGTATCTCCCCCCTCCAAACCCTTCCACTTCTGACCGTCTTCACGATTTCGCTTTGGATCCCGGCTGCGTTGGATTCGGCGTTTAACATACCCGGATCTCTCCCTATCAGCTCTTCAACTTTATAGCCGTACAATTTTTCCACGGCGGGGTTGCAATAGATTATTTTGGCATCCTCATCCGTAGCAATAACGGAGACTGGAGAGCTCTTTAGGATTGCCGCCAAAAAATCGATGCTTTCCTCTTTTTTTCTGAGCATCTCCTGTGTATAGGCTATATTGTCCCTCCGCAATAACATCACCGAGGATATTGCCCCAAAAGTCTCGAGGCTTGCTTCGGAAAAGGGCTGTTTTGACACCAGATCTTCAACTCTATTGCCGGCAAAGAGCACCAACGTACCATCCTCTTCATCTACAAAGGGATACCAGACAAAATAAGGGAACTTAAAACTCTTCCTGAGAAACTTATGAAATGATCGAAGAGACGACTTGCTGTTTATAAATGTCGGCTTCAAAAGTGGTTGCCTCGCAATGTCCTTATCCAGTTTAAGACGTTTCATCTCTTGTGGTAGCTTTGCTGAAGCCAAGAGGGAGATAGCCCCGGTTTCAAAATTGATCCTCAACACAGCAGCACAATCCATAGAGAGTTCAGAAGTGAGGGTTTTTACGACATTAAGGTACAGATCACCTGGGGTAAAGGCTTTCTCAACTTCCTCTTGCAAGACCTTGATAAAATGAAAAGCCGCTATAGCTTGCCTCTTTTGCTGGGTCAGGGTGAGATTAAGCAGGTCAAGCCGTGCCACTTCTTTCGTGGCATCTTCCAACTGAGAGGATAGGTATTCCCGTTCCCTCTGGAGCTCCTCAGTGTTATCGTACTGTCTCATTGTTCTCTACTCCTGCTTAACAGTAGCAATACCCCGGTCCAATCAAGCCCCCGGCTTTTGCCCATGAGCGGGGCAATCTCGACCCCCGAATAGAATCCAAGCAAGGGGATATCTCCGCCAATGACCCTTTGAACGATGGCGGCTTCCTCCCTTTTCGCTCCTGAAAAACCCGCAGTCCTGCCCGCGCAGTCGATATATAAGGCAAAAAACGGTTCCTGATGATTTTTTTCAAGATATGCTAGGGCCTCCTTGCTGCCTTTCCCCGCTGATTCCTCCATCAGCTCAGCGTTGCGGCGCATAAATTGAAACTCCGTGCCGTTTTCGAAATCAGCTTCAAACAAGACGATGGCCTTCTTTTCCGGTATGATCCCGATAATGAGCCGATTAATATAATTTTTCTCATCATAAGGGGCATATTTCTCCCCATGATTGACACCGAGGGTAACCAGAAGGAGAGGTAGGCGTTTCTGCCAGTCTCGACTTCCCAGCAGCTCATCAATCACATCCAGCGAAGGTTTTCGGTCAATCTCATATACCACCGGACCTTCAACCCGGGTAATAGTATGGTAATCGCTCATGGGCTTACAGCCATGCATGGTGGTTGTATGGACAAAACACTCGCCCGATAAAAGAGCAGCCACCGCCTGCTGATCAGCCACCTTTGCTCCGCAAAACTGTTTTCCCCTGTCGAAAGCATAGCTTCCGATCAAGCCCGCCCCCACAATGACGGGAGGATTCTCGCCAATCCCCTCTTCAAAACCCTCAATCAGGTAAGAAGAGACATTGAGAACAGGCGCTGGGGGAGCCGGGGATTTTATCGAATCATAAAAAAGGAGGGCCATTTTTTCCCTGGGATTTCTCTTGCCGGACAGTTGTCTTCCCAGTTCTAGGCCCACGATCTTTTCGCCCTTATCCAATCCCCCCACTGCCGCTGTGTCAAAAGCCAGATCATCCGGGAGAACGGAAACTCCCACTTGATAGCCTTCATAGCCCAGGTTATTGTTGGTAATAACGCCGATTGCAGGGCCGCCGATTATAGGAATATCACCCACTTCTGATCGTATCCCCTCGAAGCACGCTTGATAATTGTGCCTGCCGGTACAGAAGGCGAGAACCAGGCTCCCCCTTTTGAGGCCGATCCCTTTCACGGCTTGCGCTGCTGCCCTTTTTCCTGCCTCAAAGGAATTCTGATTTTCATCAAAGCCGATGCCCGCTTTAACTTTGCCCATTTTCGTTTGTCTCATCTGGCGACTCTATTTCAAAATCATGGTATTGGACGCATTCAACCTATTGTATTCAGTAATACAAATTAGCCTTAGAGGTCTATTTTGTCAAAAGATTTAACGAGGATAGCTTGTTCACCCAGCAATCAAAATGGTGGACCCAATAAATTCTGCTCTGAATAGCATCCCTTTTGTAAGTTTGGATGGGGTAATGGGTGACGGCAATTTTGGGGAATAGTGCCTGGCGTTCATTGAGATCGATTTGTTTGGAACCTCAATCCGCGTCTTGGACCCCCAATAAGGATAGAATTTATCACTGAAAACACGGCACCCCTGAGAAATCAAGCCTGTAAGTCAGCGACTATCCTATGGTCTTGGGTTTGATTTTCTTCCTGACATAAAACACCAGGAACCGGTTGGACTTTTGCTAACGAGACTGTCCAAAAAGTGATCACCGAATTTGGTTTAAACCTTTCGATTATTCCCTGGTTAACTCTCTCAATGGCTTTGGGTTTTACCTTATGCAGTAACTCAGCATGCTTCTCCATCGTTTGTTTTGCTGCGTAAAGCCATAATTGAGATCCTTGACGATGTTATGAACCATACAATTGAGCAACCACTGGATTTTCACCTTGATCCTCCCTCTCAGAGTAAAACGGTCTAACCGCTTATGAGTATGGATTTTAGCAAAGACGGGCTCTGCAATAGCTATCCGTTGAGGATAGATCGTCACCCCTGCTCTGTGACTACCTTCGCCGCGATCCTTTTCGAAAGATTGGTGGCAGTCTCGAGAAGATTCTCGATTTGGTTAATAAGATTGCACTGACGCAGATCCCGCATGAGAGTATTAGGTGATAGAATCTTAGATCAGTAAGCCAGTAAATAATTACACAACTGCTTAGAAATATAGGAGGGAAAATGTACTTTACAGAAAAAGGGGAGGTAATCAGCTCCCGCATAAGTCGGGGAAAGAATGTTACCAAGGTGTGTTTGCTGCAGGAACGGAGGCGGGAAACATGCCGAGAAAGGCGCTCGGTTTGGCTCGTTACGAGATTTGTCCACTTCTCCTTTTCAGCGTCCCTCATTTCTTTTACGAGGACCCCCATTCTCATGACAGAGGGCGGGTGTATACGGCCCCAGCGGACCTCGCCACTACCCGTTATGCCAACCTCTCCTTGGTTTACATCGAACTCCAAATCGAATTGCTTGTTCTTTCCCATCAATTTAGCTGCAACGGGAAGCATTTCTGACACCGGGTAATTCAACTCCAGACCCAGCCCTTCCATTGATATATCAGTCGTTATCCCCTTGAAGTGGAGGAGGGTAGTGTTTCCACCTCTTAAGTCAATTAGGCCGATAGTTACGGGGATCGCCGCTATAAACCGCTGATATTTTCTCCTTTCAACCCCAGTGCAATTCATCGTTCCCTCCCTCATGGTGGTATCTCTAATGTATGAGATCCTCCTTTGGCCGGGTGAGGCTGTGGTAATTGAGCTCGTATCCATTGGGGGTTGTGGTGGCTCCCGGTTTAGTGTGACATTTAGAAGCCCGTTCGTGTTCCAAGCGACGACAACACGCATTTTTAGCCATTTCTGTCGTATAAAGACAGTTGATCAATGACTCTGCCCGTTTCATTGTTTTTCCGAAAGAATCTAGCACTTGGTTGAAGTTCAACAAGGGCCCGGCTGAGAAACTTGTGCACCTGCGCTCAAATTAGCAATCGGTGGGCCACAGAAAAGGGGATTAGTTCTGATTTTCGTGTAGGGGATTTTCTGAATTTTCGAAAGGCTATACATCAAGAAAGTGGGGAGCTGTGGTGGGTCTGATGCTTCCGGCAGTCTGTTCTCAAGCTCCTTTTTTCGCTTTACATGTCGGTTATTCCTTCAGCTTTGAGTCGAGCTAGCGGCTTCCTTAAACGTGAGGCTTCTGTCTGCCTCGAACAATCTTCTATCCGTCCTTGACCGCAGGCGATTGGGGAAGAGGTTGGGGGCTCCGAGGGGGAAACAATCCTAACTGAATTAGATAGTCTTCTTAGCTTCTGCCTCTATTGAATAGCGTTTCAAATCTTTACCTTTTAGCCTCTCGCCTAAATAGCCTGATACATCTTGAAATATTGAAACAAAGGATCCAGATCAAAGGCATCGAATTGTATGATTTCCATATATCCTTTTTTAGTATTGACAAAACAAACAATT
>SMTZ1_10006496_pt1 | contig 11749 bp, 7 predicted proteins | sample DeeMarSWOR136_30_FD_25667 | JGI IMG/M metagenome (IMG submission 25667) | reverse complement strand
CCATGGAGGGATGCGATGCTGTGGTTAACTTCGCCGCCGAGACACACGTAGATCGATCCATCGGTGACCCCGGTGCTTTTGTGCGCACCGATGTGTACGGAACGCTCACCTTGCTCGAGGCGGTGCGAAAGTTCAAAGTGGGTCGATACCTCCAAATTTCCACAGATGAGGTTTACGGCAGCATTGGCCAAGGCTCGTCCACGGAGAGCGATCCCCTGAGTCCAAGTAGCCCCTATGCGGCCAGCAAAGCGGGGGCGGACCTCCTGGTGCTCTCCTACTACGTCACCCACCATCTTCCGGCATGCATCACGCGCAGTTCCAACAATTTCGGTCCCAACCAGTATCCGGAGAAGCTCATTCCTCTGTTCGTCACCAACGCCCTGGAGGACAAGCCCCTTCCGCTTTACGGCGACGGACTTAATGTGAGAGATTGGCTCTATGTCCTGGACAATTGTCGAGCCATCGATTTGGTCCTCCAGCGGGGGCGGGTGGGAGAGATTTACAATGTGGGTGCTGATAATGAGAGGACCAATCGGGACATCACCGATTTAATCCTGAAGATCTTGGGCAAGCCAAAATCTCTGGTGAAGATAGTCAAAGATCGTCCCGGGCATGATCGCCGGTATTCCCTGAACAGCGAGAAGATCAAGAACCTTGGCTGGGCGCCGGAATCTCGCTTTGAGGATGGCTTGCAGCAGACCGTACGGTGGTACGTGCAAAATGAGGAGTGGTGGAGGAAAATCAAGGAGGGCCGAAAGGACTTTCAGGAGTACTACAGAAAGCAATACGGGATCGAGTGAATCCGGGAAGAATTCTGGGCGTGAAAGTTCAACGTGACGGGTCGTGAAGTAATGAGGACCCGCTTCTGGTGAGACCGAGATGGCCACCGCCTGTGCATGAGACGGTGGCTTTTCCTCTGCTTGGTGGACTTCCAAAAACCTGTTGACTTCATTGGCGGAATTTCATATTATGTCGTGTCTCAAGTGGAGCTTTTCTGCGATAATCGGGGATAGTCTGTCGTGGCTTTGATCTTTTCTTCTGGCCTTCAGGGGGTGGGTATGTCCGTCTCCAGATGGTTCACAGCGAGTTGGATGAGCAGTCTCATCTTGGCCATCTCTGTGGCCGGCTCTGCCTCGGCGCCGCAGATGACCATGAGCAGGCTGGATAGCTTGAGACTCGCCCAAGAAAGGGGACGTCGTCCACTGCTGTCCCATCGCGCTCTGATGAGCACGCTGGACAGCCTCAGACTCAGCCAGGCGATATCGGCCAAGGGAGAGCTGGAGAGGGAGCAGGTTTTGGACAAGAATATCGATCCACAGGAATATGTGGTCGGCCCCGGGGATGAGCTAGTTCTGATTCTGTGGGGGGAGATCAGCGAGAGCTTTCTGCTTGAGATCACTCCGGAGGGGAAAGTCTTGGTCCCTCATGTGGGAGAGGTCCTGGTGAAGCAGCTCACGCTGGCGCAGGCCAGAGTTAAAATTATCGAGGCGGTGGACAAACGGTATCGAAACGTGGAGGCCTCTGTATCTCTGGTCAAAATCCGTAAATTTCGGGTATTCGTGGTCGGTGCGGTGAACCTTCCCGGCACCTATACAGCCACGGCCGTGGACCGCATCTCCATGCTCATCGATCAGGCAGGTGGGTTTGCCCCGGGGGCTTCTCGAAGAAATATCCAGGTGAAGAGGCAGGATTCCAATACCGTCGGCGCCGATCTATTGCGCTTCATCGCGGTTGGCGATTTAGAGGATAATCCCTATGCGGTGGACGGGGACGTCGTGACCGTGCCTATCCAGGTGGATTCAGTGGGCGTCTTTGGAGCTGTCAATGTCGAGGGCTACTATGAGTTGAAAGAGGGAGATCGAATCGGCGATCTGGTGGAGATGTCCCGTGGACTGGTACGTGATGCCTATATGGAGAAGGCCGAACTGGTTCGATTTCAGGAAGATCGCAAAACCAGCGAGCATATCTTCATCGATCTGGCCAAGGCCGTGGTGGAGAGGGATCCCGAACATGACCTCCTCTTGCAAAGCGAGGATGTGTTGCTGGTGCGCCGCATTCCCGAGTGGCATCCGGAATACTTAGTGGAAGTTCGCGGCCAGGCCGTTTATCCGGGGCACTACACCATCGAGCAGAATCAGACGTATCTCAGCGATGTCGTCGAAAGAGCCGGAGGCCTGAAGCCGGACGCCTCTTTAAACCAGGCCAAGTTGATCAGGACGCTCTATGAGGGCGATCCTGACCTGGAGTTCGAGCGTTTGAGGGAGATGACCAGAGCTGAGATGAGCGACGACGAGTATTCATATTTCAAGACAAAATCCAGACAGTTACACCAGGTGGTCGTCGTGGATTTCGAAAAACTCTTTATGAACAACGATAAAAGCGAGGATGTTTTGCTCCAGCGAAACGACATCATCGACATCCCCGCACTGATCAAAACGGTAAATGTGAACGGATTGGTGAATGATCCCGGAGCGGTTCAGTACAGGGCCGGGGAAAAGCTGGGCTATTACATCGACCAGGCGGGCGGGTATCACTGGAATGCCCGCAAAAGCAAGGTCCGGGTGATCAAAGGGAGCACCGGCCAGTGGCTCAAGCCCAGCAAGGTGAAGGGCATCGAGCCAGGGGATATCATCTGGGTGCCAGAGAAGCCGGAGAGGAGCTACTGGAGTCTGTTCAAGGATTTTGTGAGAGTTTCCGCTGAAATAGCCACGGTGGTCCTGGTGGCCCACCAGGTAACGAAATGAGTCAATAGCTTGTCGCAAAATGATAGTCTAGGGAGCCATTCATGAAGAGCGTAGAGTTGAGCTTTTGGGACTATTTTGCCATTCTGGTGAAATGGCGCAAGCTGATCGTGATCAATTTCGTGGTGGTTTGCCTCATCGCTGCTGGGGTGAGTTTTATCGTCCCGAAATGGTATGAGGCCAAAGCGACGATTCTACCACCTGTAGAGCAGCCCAGCGCCGCCTTTGGACTGGTTTCCATGCTCAGCGATTTGCCCTTCGGAGAGTTTGGGATTCCTGGAGTAAGCTCGCCCTCTGAGGTTTTTAAGGCGATTTTGGAAAGCCGGTCAGTCGCAGAGGCTGTCGTCAGAAAGTGGAACCTCATGGATGTCTATAAGAAAAAGAAGTTGACCCATGCGATGCTCACTCTTTGGGACCATTCTCGGGTGGAGATCACCGAGGAAGGAATTATCGAGATTACCGTCGAGGAGCGTACTCCAGAGCTGGCCGCTGGAATTGCGAACGCCTTTATCGAGGAATTAGATAGAATAAATCAGATGACCAGTGTGTCTCAGGCGAAAAGCACCCGTCTTTTCGTTGAGGAGAGACTCAAGGAAACCGAGGAGAGTTTGAAAAAGGCCGAAGAGGAGCTGCGCCTTTTTCAGGAAGAGCACAAGACTGTATCGCTGACCGATCAAACTGCAGCCGCCATCCAAAGCGCTGCAGAGCTCAAAACCAGGCAAGTGGCTCTCGAAATCGAAAGAGGGGTTTTATTGAAGACTTTGAGCAACGACCACCCTCAGGTTGTGCGTCTTCAATCTGAAATCGAGGAGCTTCAGAAGCAGCTCGACGAGATTACCTTTGGAGACCTTCAAGAATCTCAGATGGGCGTAGGGGATCAGCCGAGCCGTGAGGGAGACTTCAACATTCCCCTGTTAGAGATCCCTTCTATGGGGCTGCACTTGGCCAGATTGACCAGAGAGGTCAAGATTCAGGAGGCCATTTTTGAGCTGCTGACCCAGCAGTATGAACAGGCTAAAATTCAGGAGGCCAAGGACACACCCACGGTGCAGGTGCTAGACAAGGCTGTGCCGCCTGAGCTTAAGTCCAGGCCTGTCAGACGGAGAATAGTCCTGTTCGGCGGCGGTCTGAGCATCTTTCTGAGCCTCTTGTTTATCGGATGCATGGAATACATCGGCGGGCTTCGAGAGCGACGCCAGCAAGAGTACAACAGGCTTCAGAGTCTGCTTAGGGAGCTTAAGGCGGACATCGATTTCTGCTTGAGAAAACTTGGCTTGAAGAGGCGCAAGAAGATTTGATTTTTAAGAGTATGGGCTTGAAAGTGAGGAGTTTCAAGCGTCACTATGCATGTGCGCTGGCCATCGTCGTTGTGGGAATTTTCGGGGGGCTGTTGGGGAGCTTCTGCAGCCCTGGTCCAGACTTTGGCCATCACCACGAGGAGCCGGATAACGGTTACCTGGCCGGCGTCAAGACATCACTGGAAAAGGTATTCAGGGAGCCGGAGAGATTGAAAGGTGAACTTAGCCAGAGGGCAATAGTCGGAGCTGCTCGAAATGAATATGAACATTTCCAGATCATCCTCGTTTCCCATGGAGGTGACCTCGAGAATATAGAGATTGAATCCACACAGTTGACCTGTCTGGACCAGGGAGAAGTGATCCAGAAGGAGAACATCGCTTTCTACCAGGTGGGCTATGTGGAGACCAAAAGGCCCGCTTACGACGTTGAGTTCGTTGGTTGGTGGCCAGATCCGCTCATCCCGCTGGAACAATTTGACCTGGCAGAAGGAAAGGTGCAGCCAATCTGGGTGACGATATACATCCCCGAGAGCACGCCTTCAGGTGACTATCAGGGCTGCATCAAGATCATACCCGAAAATGCTGAGGCTGAGACAGTGGAGGTCGTCTTAACTGTGTGGGATTTCACCTTGCCGGAGGAATCAAGTCTTCAGGCCGTGTTTTCGCTATACGAAGAGGTCATCAGAGATTTTTACAGATTCGATGTGCTCCCCCCCGAGATTCTCCGCCGATATTACTCTTTCCTGCTCGCTCACCGCATTAATCCCACCAGCTTATATTTACGCGGCGATCCCCAGCCAAGGCTCGAGAACCTGGAGTTTTGCGTTGACAGAGGTTTGAACGCGCTGAATATCGCCTATCTCTACGATTGGGGACACAGTGGCGGCACCAAGGCTCATCTTTCAGATGAATACGAACGAAATTTAACAGCCTCGCTTTCCCACACAGTCGCATTTTTACGAGAGCATGGCTGGCTGGAAAAGGCTTTCATTTATGGTCCTGATGAGCCTGGCCAGCGAGATTATAGTGCTGTCAGAGAGATGTTATCCCTGGTGGGGCGAATGGCTCCCGGTGTTCGCAGAGTAGTTACTGTGGGTCCGGTGGAGGATTTGTATGGCTATGTCGATGTGTGGGTGCCCCGCATTGGCGATTACGATGCGGAGAAGTGTCGTCGTCGTCAAGCAATTGGGGAGGAAGTATGGTTGTATGTCTGTGCTTCTCCACTTCATCCCTACCCCAATTTCTTTGTGGACTACCCAGCTATCGATCACAGAATTCTGTTTTGGATGGCCTGGAAGTATGATATCTCGGGATTTCTCTATTACTCGCTCAATCGCTGGATGACAAATCAATCAAATGGCCAGGAGCGTTGGCCAGATATTCCCTGGAACACGTTCACGTGGAGAGATTATAATGGGGATGGCCAGCTTATTTACCCGGGAAGGGGAGGCGAACCTTACAGCTCAATAAGACTGGAGATCATCAGAGACGGGATTGAGGATTTTGAATATCTCCACATGCTTCAGGCCCGGATGCGGGAATTGGCTGAAGGCGAGTTGGAGAGCCAGAGTCCACTTCTCTATTCGGCAGAGGACCTGCTCGCGGCCATGAAGGAAAAGGCGGTTTCTGATTTCACCCATTACACGAAAGATGAAAATCAGCTGCTGGAATATCGCGAGCTGGTTGCGGAGGAAATCGTGAGGTTGAGCAGAATTCTTGAGGGTGGCACTGGATTCTGAGATGGAAAAAATGACGGTGATTTCGAAGCAGGGAATAGCCAGAGCCTCGGTGATCTTGATCTTTGCCACCCTGTTGAGCAGGCTGTTTGGCTTCTTAAGAGAGGTCGTCATTGCCGACAAATTCGGTGCCAGCGCCACAACAGACGCATTTTTCGTCGCCCTGACGATTCCCGTCTTATTCTCAGATTTCATAAAATATTCAGTCAAGAACAGTTTCGTACCTGTTTTTTCTCGCTATCGTCTCAAACGCGGTGATTCCGCAGCATGGGGGTTTGCTTGGCGCTTCACAAAGATTCTCGCCATTGGTTTCATTTTTATGTCTTTGGGACTCTTCTTGGGAAGTCCCTATGTAGTCGGCTTGATTGCACCTGGTTTGTCGGGATCAGCACACGCTTTGGCCGTTCATCTGATGAAGTTTCTCTCCTTTCTGGTCATTCTTCTTGGCGTGGCCTCGGTTTTGGAGAGCATTTACAATGGTTTCGAGCACTTCATTACCCCAGCCTTTGCCCCGCTGGCCTTGAACATCTCCGTCATTTTGGCCGTGATTGTCTGTGCCAAACATTTCGGCGCTCTTGGAATCGTTCTCGGAATTCTCATCGGCGGCGTGTTGCAAGTTCTCATACTTGCGAGGATCTTCCGCATCGGTCGCTTCTCCTTGCAGGATAAGCTACAACTGACGGAACCGGAGATAAAGAGAGTTTTCCACCTCGGAATCCTCATTGCACTTGTGCAAGGCATTTGGGGATTTTACTATGTGCTGGATCGAATTCTGGCCTCGTCTCTTCAAAAGGGCAGTATTTCAGCGCTCGCTTTTGCAGATCGGCTCATCCAGCTCCCGGTAGGAGTATTTGTACTGGCCATCAGCATAGCGGCGCTGCCCGGGATGTCGATATCCGCAGCTCAAAGAGATTATAAGCGAATCGAACGTATTTGCTCAAATGGCCTGAGGTTGCTTTTGTTCGTAATTGTCCCGGTCACCGTGCTTTTCTGTCTCATGCGCTTTCCTTTAATAAGGGTTCTTTATCAGCGAGGCTCCTTTGACGCCAATGCCACGAACTTGACCACAGGGCCTTTATTTGCCTATGCTTTGGGATTGAGTGCATTTGCGGCGCAAATTTTTATCCTGCGGGTGTATTTTGCCTTGCAGGACATGGTGACCCCCATTTTCACTAGTATCATATCGTTGGGCATCAAAATCATACTGAGTCTCATTTTTCTAAGAGTGCTCTCTACAACTGGAATCGCTTTGGCGACTTCAATTGCGGCTTTTTTTAACACCACCCTTTTGGCTGTTCTGCTGGTGAGAAAAGGCCGTCTTGGGACGGTTTTCGGTCCCTGGCGGGGTTTCGAGAAGCTCCTCCTCGGCTGGTTGTTATTGGGGATATCCAGCACTTTTGCTTTTCGCTCTTTCGGCCAAGTATCGCTGACATCCCAGTTTTTGACAGATGTCATTCAACTTCTAGGAACAGCTCTTTTGGGCGGTTTGGTTTATCTTGGGACATTACTGGTTCTTGGAGCTGAGGAACTGGAGAAGGTTAAGGGGGTCCTCTTGCGGGGAAGGGTTTTTCAAGTATCTTCTAGAAGCGAGTTATAAGATCTGTTTTGTGAAAGGCTCCGATATTGCTAGAAACATGCCTTCCGAGAGGTTTGAGCAGAGACATTCCTCCCGCTTTGATGTGGGGGTTTTTGAGCCTGGAGATAGCCTTGCTCATGGTTTTCGCCCTCGCAGGGGTGGAGTATGTGTTGCTGATTCTGCTGGGCGTGGCCGCGCTGCTGTTTTGTTTGTCAGGCAGATTAACGGCCATATGGGCTCTCATCTTGATTTCCCCAGTAGTTTTTGTCCAGGGCGTCTCCCTGGGGGCCATCAGGACTGGCAAGTGGGCCTTTGTATTCTATGTCGTTCTCATCTGGTTTCTTGGCAAAGCGGTACGAGGCGAAAAGATTCATTTGCCGAGGACTTCAGTGAATTATATCATAATCGGTTTTGTGTCTTGGGGGTTTCTTGTCTCGCTGAATGCCTTGGACCCAGTGGAGAGTTTTCTGGGTCTGCTGAGGATGAGCAGTATTTTCGGGTTGTTTTATGTCTTCGCAGATGTGTTACACAGCCATGAGGATATCAGGAAAATTGTGGGATTGTGGATCGGAATGGCGATTTTACTGGCTGGGTTGGGGATTTACCAATATTATCTCTCTCGAGCACGCTATGGCATTGGTCAGCGAGTCTGGGCGACTTTTGAGAACCCCAATAATCTGGGAATTTTCCTGTTCATGTTACTGCCTGTAGCCCTGAGTTTATTTTTACTGCCGGCCAAGAGGTTGAAGAGGATTGGATTGGGGATCGCCATCTTTCTGTTTTTATTATGCCTTTTTTGGACAGGTTCACGTGCTTCATGGCTGGCCACCTATGTCGCCTTTGTCTCATTTGGCATAATTGCGAAAAGAAGAGTCCTCGCTGTATCGTTGATGGCGCTTGGAGTGATCTTGATCATAGCCATATCTCATTCTTTGTGGGGCGAAGGTCTGGCCGCTCTATTGAGAGTGGGCAGAGGTTTTGCTCTTCGACCGATTTTGTGGTCAATTTCTTGGCGCATTCTCTTGGACTATCCACTATTTGGTGTGGGTTTCGGGTGTATTCCCATCCTTTTTCAGAGCTACTACCCGGTGGGTGCACTCTCGCTATATAAATTGCTCTCTCCGGCGGCTGGCAGCCCACATAGTCTTTTCCTGCAGACAGGTGCGGAGATGGGTGTGCCAGGAATCCTGCTCATATTAGCGTTTTTCGTGATCTATTTCTATGAGCTGAGAGAGACGTTGAGGAGAGTTCGAGATGAATTCCAGCGGGCTCTGGTGTTGGCTTTTTGGGCAACTCTCCCAGGTCTTTTCATTCACTCTTTTTTTGAGCTCTCAGGACTCATCGGTCCGGGTTCTTATACGATATTCTTCTGGCTATCCGTGGCTCTTTTTCAGGCTATCAAGAGAGGCCTGCCAGCGGAACTGGGGCTTTCAGAGATGGCCTGACCCGGCTGGGTGACATCAGGGGGCCGCCGGATGTGCGGGACCACTTAAGCTGAGATAATAAAAGGTTGGACAGAGCGTCGTGAGAATTTGTTATTTGGCGGATGCGAAGAGCATACATACGCAAAAGTGGATGACGTATTTCACCAAACGAAAGCATGAGGTTCATTTAATATCTTTTCGTAGGGCAGATATACCGGAGGTGATATTTCACCCCGTGAAGCTCTCTGTTCCCATCAGGATAAGCCCTGTGGCCAGGTCATATGGGAAGGTAGGGTATCTCTTTTATTTGGAAATATATAAGCGCCTGATCCACCAAATTGCTCCCGACATTCTTCATGCCCATTGGGCTACCTCCTATGGATTAATGGGCGCCTATTCTGCCTACCATCCCTTTATCTTGTCCACCTGGGGAAGCGATGTGGTTGATTTTCCGCGGAGATCTTATGTGCATAGAAAGATACTCGAGTACACCCTGAACAGCGCTGATTATCTCACGGCGACAAGCAGGATGTTAGCCGCAGAAACCCAGAAATATTTGTCGAGAAGAACCCAAGTACATATGATACCGTTCGGAGTCGACCTGGATCGGTTTAAGCCAGAGGTCCAGAGGGCGAAAGAGAATGTCACTGTTGGAATTGCGAAAAAGTTGGAGAAAAAATACGGCATTGAATATTTAATCAAGGCGTTCGCGAAACTCGCTCCCCGTAAGCAGAAAGTGAAGCTTCTGATTGTTGGAGATGGCTCCCAAGAGAAAGAGCTGAAGTCGTTATGCCGGTCATTACATATTGAGCAGAACGTTCGATTTGTGGGCTTTGTCGAGCATTGCAGAATTCCGGATTACCTGAACCAAATGGATGTGTTTGTGGTCCCTTCAATCATGTCTTCGGAAACGTTTGGTGTTGCGGCTGTGGAAGCCGCTGCGTGCGAATTGCCGGTGATAGCCGCGAATATTGGAGGGCTGCCTGAAGTGGTGGTCGACGGAGTCACCGGTTTTCTGGTGCCGCCACGAGATGCGGAGTCGCTTGCCGAGAAACTGACGGTGTTAATAGAAGATAAGAGATTGCGAAAGAAAATGGGTGAGGCGGCTCGAAAATTCGTTCAAGAGCGTTACGAATGGGAAGAAGGCGCCGGGGAGATGGAAAGGTTGTATTTCCATGCGCTGGATAAAAGAGGTCGAGGCTATAAGTGAGAACTGTACTTCCGGCCGCGCCTCTAAAAAGAGTCCGAGGCTTATCAGCTTCCATTGAGAATCTCTGGTCTTTGGCAGATTCTGAAATGCCAAATAAATGGATAGTTGCCTGATCCCTTGGCCTAGCTGGTGGATAGTGAGGTCACTGTTTTGAACATACTCTTCATCACTCAATATTTCCCCCCTGAGGTGGGGGCGGCCGCCTCAAGAGTTCAGGATATCACCCAGGAACTTTTGGGACTTGGGCACGACGTCACGGTGGTGAGCGAAATTCCCAATTATCCAACCGGAGTCATTCACAGAAAGTATCGATTTAAATTTTATCATAAAGAGCGGGTGGGGAACATCAAGGTCATCAGAACCTTTGTGTTTGCCTCTGGTCGGAAATCGTTTCTACAGAGGATGCTATTCTATATCTCTTTTATGATCTCCTCAATCTTGGGCTCGGTTTCTCTGGGCGCAATTGACATGGTGGTGGCCACATCGCCGCCGCTCTTCGTGGGGTTTTCCGGCTTCTTGATCGCTCGTCTGAAAGGGGTGAAATTCGTCTTTGATGTACGTGATCTCTGGCCGGAATCTGCCATTGCCCTTGGCGAGTTGCGCAACGAACCGCTCAAGAAGTTATCGACAAACTTGGAACAGTTTCTCTACCGGAAGGCTGACAGCATCACGGTGGCGGTTCCTGGTTTTCGAGAAAAAATAGCCCGAAATTCAGTGAGCTCAGACAAAATCTGGCCCATTCCCAATGTCGTTGATCAGGGAAAATTCACCCCTCATCCCACCAGAGACGTTTTCCGCGAGAAATTTGGCTGGCAGGGCAAATTCATAGTGTTGTTCTCAGGCAACCATGGCCTTGCTCAGGGGCTCTCCACCGTTATAGAAGCGGCAAACTTGCTCAAAGACCGAGAGGAGATTCTGTTTCTTTTCCTCGGAGAGGGAGTGGAAAAACCTCATTTGATGCGTCTAAAAAAGGATCTTACACTCAATCACGTACACTTCCTCGACGAACAACCGCGGGAGCAGATGCCTCTGTATATCAGTATGTCAGACGTGTGTCTGGTTCCCTTGAAGAACCTCAGTCTCTTTGATCATGCGCTGCCTTCTAAGATGTTGGAGTACATGTCTTGTGCCCGCCCGATCATCGGCACCTTGAGGGGCGAGGCGAAGGCCCTCATCGAAAGAGCCGGAGCGGGAGTGGTGGTGGCACCAGAGGATCCGCAGAAACTAGCAGAGGCCATCCTAGATCTCCAGCAGCGCCCCACTTTTTGTAAGAAACTTGGAGAGTGCGGGCGGGAATATGTTTGCAGACACTATTCCCGGGAAAGACGAGCCAAGTCCTTTGAGCGAATTCTGCTGAGTGCCCATCTGCATGGAAGGCCATATTCCTTCGAGTAGAAATTCAGCCGTAAAACCCGGAGTTTTACCAAGTCATGCATACATTTCGAGAAAGAATCCTTCTTCTGCTCAGCGACGTGATCTCCTTGAACCTGGCCCTTTTCATCGCCTATTGGCTCAGGTTTCGCTCCCATCTTGCGCCCGCAGAAGTCGAGCTATCGCCCATCAGTTATTTGATTCCCGCTCTGTGGATTACCCTCTACTGGCTGATCATCTTCTCCTTCAGCGGCCTCTACAAAACCATCTGGGACATTTCCCGCATCGACGAGTCCATCACCCTGTTCAAGGCCGTCACTCTGGGGGTTCTGGTTTTGGCGGTGGCCACCCTGGATCTCTCGGATCCCTTTCCCCGCTCTCGTCTGGTGGTAT
>SMTZ1_10007111_pt1 | contig 11750 bp, 7 predicted proteins | sample DeeMarSWOR136_30_FD_25667 | JGI IMG/M metagenome (IMG submission 25667) | reverse complement strand
CTGGCGGCCTGGTGGGATGGAATGATTCTGGCACGGTTTCTGCTTCTTTCTGGGACATTGAGATTGGCGGGCCTGATAATGATAATGGGATTGGTACGGGGCTGCCGACTTCTCAGATGCAGACAGAGAGCATCTTTACCGATGCGGGATGGGACTTTACGACGCCTGTCTGGAAAATGTGCTATGAACCAAATTATCCCAAACTTTGGTGGGAGGAATGCCCGGAGCCGGTAGAAGCGGAACTGTTGATATTTCCACGGGTAATTGTTCGGCACAGCGGAGGTAAGAATATATTGGCGTGGGTACGGCTGCCGGAAGGTATTGACAAAGAGCAAATCAGCGATGAGCCGATACAGTTCTGGCCCGGTGAAATCGAAGCGGTAAATCAATACGTTATTGAGCACGGCCCGGCCGCACATAAGCGCACCAGTGTTCTTGCTTTCTTCGATAAGGCCGAGCTGATGGACGCTGTGGTTGATAACGGCGTGGTGAAAGTGGAAGCTGTGGGCAGATTGCGTGAAGGCCCCAAAACAATCCTTCGCCCCCTTTGACTTCGCTTGGGGCGGGGTGTGGTTCTTCTGACTTCGGCCTTTGGCCTTTTGTTTTCGGTTCACAAAACGGCGTGTTAGCGCTTGTATAATAAGGTTTTTCCTGGTCAGAAGAGCGCAACTTAAGCATTAAAAACAAGCATATTCCCCAGAGCATTCTATCCGGGCCTTCATCCTTGTGCGGCATCCTACCCCGGCATTTCGAGCTAACAAAATTTTAACATTTTTTTCTTGCAATTTGAAGATGAGAGTTCATAATTCCTTTTGAGTCGGAGGCGAGCGTGAACGCCTTAATGTTATTTTGCAAGGTTCCATCAGAGGAGGAGTTCTTAATGTGCATCGCAAGTTTCCCATAACAAAATTTCAGGAAGGAGGTGTAAATGAATGGATTGCTGGTGTTGTAAAAGATTTTTTTGGGTGGGAAGAATTTTGATATTGCTTTTTTATTACTTTAATTCGGAGGTATGTAAAATGACTACTTTAAGAAAATTTTTGATTCTTTGTTTTGTGGTGTTCACTTTTTCAGCAACCGGGCTTGAGACATTTGCCTGGCAGACATCGGCCTGTGGAGGGTGTGGTGCCGCCTACTTTGAGACTTGTGCCGATAGATTCAGCAACAAAGTTGACAGTTTCTCGGGATGGGGTCAGGTATTTTCTCTGGGCTGCGCGACCTGCAGCGAAGACTATTACAAAAGTTCTTCTTCCGGAGGCAGTGAGAACTCGTGGATTGACAGCACGGATATTCACTTTCGAAATAGTCACTGCACGACGGCATGGGATGCATACTGGGGCAAGACTCTCAGTGGAATTCCGTTTACTGACGGAACAGTGACTCCGGGCGAGGCCCGGCGGGCGTGGGGTGACTATGACCTTGAATGGTTTGCGTGTAAGTGCTGCAGCTTGTTGCGTGATAGCTCAAGGGCATACTGGTACACCACATTTGACGGGCTGCACTTGCTCTTAGGGTATAAGACCAGCAGCTATGGTGCCACTAATTTTGGCAGGAAGTGGGCCAACCGGATGAAAAAGACGACATTTTTGTGGTGGACCTGGCCAGGGCAGACTGTTACGCAGGCGTGGTTTAATACCACCGACGAGACTCAGCCAAGCGGTACAACAGCGCGAGTTCTTGCAGAAGTATATGATAACTATAACGACCATTTATGGGGCAATGGTTATGTTTCGCCGGACCCGACATACAACGGCTGGTACTGGTATTGGGACCATACTGCGGGCAGTCCTGAGTATATCAGGGCCGAGTATCTGCCAGTGATGAATGTATATGAGGTTGTCCCACGGAACGTGGACGAGAATTATGTTCAATTAATTGGAAGAGCATTTGGATTAACAGGTGAAGTAGGGCAGTCTGAGCTGTGTGACTCTTTAGTGATGGCCGATCTTACTGACCCGGCCAATCCCAAGGTTTTGCAGGTATCCAAGGCCAGCGGCCAATTTTATTTTCAGAACCACGGCAAACTGTTCGCTGCTAATCCGGATGCGGGTCAATTTCCACCAGAGGAGGCCGAAGATGTGGCGGAATTATTCTTAATCAAGAACGACCTTCTTCCAAATGATGCGGGAGCTTGCACAGTAGAGTGGGATGTTATAGTGGAGGAAAGTGATGAGGGTAAAGCAGGACAGAGTTTTCAGCAGAACACTAACGTTGTTTATGCCCGTCAGCTTCCGGGAGACCCTGTAGGAGGACAAATGGTGTCGGTGGCCGGTGCCGGTGCGAGGCTGAAGGTTTATCTTGCTGCACAAGGTGATGTTATGGGTGCTATGGGAAACTGGAGAAATGTCGAAGTAAAGGGCGAAATTCCGGTTAATGATTTCGATAGCACCTGGTCTTTCTTTGATAGATATGGCGAGGCTCTTTCCCCTGCAAAAGCTCAAGTAGCATACGACAAAGCGATACCAATTACTACGGAAGCCACCCAGGGTTATTACGAACATCCAGGCTCTGCCGAACAGGTGGAGCTTATACCATGCTGGATTATTCCAGTGGAGTACTACCAGGATGGCGAATTGATTCTGATAGCGGACACTTTCATACCGGCAGCGGAGAGTTATTTCCCTCCGGTTGTAACGATAATCTCACCGAAAGATGGAGAGACTTTCGATTATGGAGAGCCCGTTGTTTTCGACTGCGATGTAGAGGAAGGCTTTGGAACGACACCGTATACGTACCTCTGGGAGTCCGATGTAGATGGTGTACTGTCAAATGCACAGAGCTTCACGTCCAGTTCGCTGAGTGTACATTGCCCGGACCGTTCCTGTGACTGCAGCCCACTTCCTCACACAATCAGCGTGACTGTAACCGATGCCAAGGGTGCGGAATCGTCCGATGCGATACAGATAACTATACTCGGATCCTGTGATGAGTGTACCGACTGCACCGATATGAACTCCGACAACGTGACAGATTTCAAAGATGTCGCCATTCTTGGTGGCCGATGGCTGGCTCAATCGATCCCGGGAGCAGAATAAGAATTAAGGAATGCAACAGGAGTTGAAATCCGTTGTTACATTCTACTATCGGGTTAGATGGGTGAGTATTATAGGCTTGCTTCGTTGGTTCAGGGCGAAGGCAAGCTTTCTGAATTCCAAGATGCGGTTCCCGTTTTTAGCGGGAACTGCATCTTTTAATTTGTGCAGATGTTAAACAAACGGCCAGGATAGACGTTAGGCCAGTCAATTTTTACGTTCCTGTAGGATTTGGAGTTTATCGGCGCCAAGTCTTTTCAAGGCCGGCAACTGGTTTCTTCCGAGTGTGGCGTCGATTAAAACACAACCATCACAATACTGCTCTTTGATAATGGTTCCGTAGGCCCTCAGGAAGCCGGGTACTCTTCCGTTCGACAGGCTGCTGACCACCCTGAGCAGAAGTTCGGCACCTTTATATTTTTCCAGGACGGCGTTTCTCAAGTGTTCCAGGCCGATGGCCATTTTGGCTGATATAAACACGGCATCGGGAAACATTGTTTGCAGTAGCTCAAGTTCGCCGATTTTTTTGATGGCATCGGTTTTATTGAAGATTTTCAAAATCGGGTTTTCATCACAGCCGATTTCGGCCAGGACTTTATTGACAGACTCGATTTGCTTTAGTGCATCGGGGTTGGAGGCATCTATGATGTGCAGAAGGAGGTTGGCGTTGATAGCTTCTTCGAGGGTTGCCTTGAATGAGGCGACGAGCTGGTGAGGCAGATTTTTTACGAAGCCGACAGTGTCGCTTAAAAGAGCCCTTGCGGCACCGGCCAGTGTCCATTGTCTTGTTCGCGTGTCCAGTGTTGCAAAGAGTCTGTCCTCGACGGGCACGTGGGCATTTGTGAGAGTATTTAGGATAGTACTTTTACCTGAATTTGTGTAGCCGACAAGACAGATTTTGAATAGTCCTTTGCGTCCGTCAATTTCGCGGACCCTTCGTTTGTCGATATATGTTAGTTCGCGTTTGAGCTCTGTGATTCGTTTGTTTACCAGTCTTCGGTCTATTTCCAGTTGTTGTTCACCGGGTCCTCTGGTTCCGATTCCTCCGACGGCGCCTGCGGCGGTCGCGCCACCGGCACCTGCTACGCTGTCCAGGTGCGCCCACATTCTGGTCAGTCGTGGATAAGTGTATTCCAACTGTGCCAGCTCGACCTGTAGTTTTGCCTGTTTTGTTTTTGCCCTTGTGGCAAAGATGTCCAGAATCAACTCGCTTCGGTCGAGGACTTTGACTTCGGTAATCTTTTCAAGCTCTCGTATCTGTCGCGGCATCAGGTCGTTGTCAAATATTATAACGTCGGTGTTGAATCGTTTGACTCTCTGAGCGAGCTGGTTTGCTTTTCCTTTTCCTATGTATATGGCGGGATTTATGGTACGGATTTTCTGCTGAAATGTGTCGACGACGAGTGCGCCGGCACTTTCAGCCAGTGCGGTAAGCTCTGCAAGGTCATCCGGCTTGTCTGGTGCGGGTAAGCGAACGGCCACTAAGGTGGCCCGCTCCTTTCTGACCCTCAGGGTCTGTCTCAATTTTTCCAAAAACAACACCTCCAAACGTAGTGTTCTATTTTATCATATTTGGCATTATAGCTCAACACAGCGACAATATTTGCAAGTTTGTGGTGAAAAAGTTTGCTTTTTGCGGCAAAGTCGGGCTGAAAGACAGATTTTTAGCTTGAAAGCGGTAAAAAAATGCTTTATATTAATGAGCCTTAAAGTTTTTGACGAATGAGAGATGCAGCAGAGATTTGGTGGAGTTTGTAATTATGTTAAGCATTGAAGGGTTTGTTTTTTTATGTTGAAGATCAAATCACGTACAGGCGAGTCGGTTCAGCAGATGTTGAGGCGTTTTAAGAAGCTGTGTGAAAAAGAAGGTTTAATCAGGGATATGAAGCGCAACACATATTACGAAAAACCTTCAGAAAAGAATCGTCGTCGTGTTCGCAAGTCCCAACGGGTGGTAAGCCGAGGCCGTTAGCGGCCACACTGTTGGTCGTACTAACCCGCCAAATAAATTGGTGGGCTAACTATACAAACTAAACCCGCCGAAAAATAAATCGGGGTAACTAAAAGTAGTTAGGTTGGTTGTTTTTCTTTGATGACGGGTGTTTCCATATCGTTTGGCTCGGTGGGCTGAGGTGGTTTTTCTGGGGTGGTTTGTTGTTTCGGTTCAAACCTTTTGCGCAACTCTGTTGTAATTTGCTCGGCGGTTTGTTTGCTGTCATGTCGGGACGCTATCATATTGACCTTGCTGCACCACCAGTAAGTGTGTGATAAGTTTGCCTGGTCGGGTTGATTTCCTAAACCGATTTTCTTTACGAGTGTATTGCGTGAGGCTGGTGTAATACAAATCAACAGGCTTACGAAACTGCAAATCAGACAGCCGGCGATGAAGCCCAAAGCAGCGGCACCGAGGGTATCAGATATTTTCGAAAAGGAGATTTTGAACTGTCCTGTAAGAAATATGTATGATATGACGTGCAAAATCAGAAAAGCCCCTATTGCCGTAGCAGCCAAAGTCAAAGCACAATTGGCGGCCGTTCTTGCGGTGGCTGGAGCGATGTCTGCGATTGTGGGGTTCAGGAAGACGGCCAAGTAGATTGCAATGACGATGTTGAAGAGCATCGTACACGTTTCGTAAAATCCTTTTTGGGTTGCAAAGCACGCGAAGGCTATAGCGGTTAATATGGCTATCCAAGAGCACATAAACTTTATCCTACAACTCTACTTTATCCTACAACTCTTTTTAACTCTTCAATGCTTGTTATGCCTGATACTACCTTTTTTAATCCCTGTTTCTGGAGATTTGACCTTCCCCTTTTGTCGCCGTCTTTTCTCAACTGTTCGACTGATAATGTGCTGTTGGCGATACTGGCCTTTAATTCATTGTCGAGAATTAGGGGATCGAAAATTGCAGTTCTTCCGTAGTAGCCAGTTTTGTTGCAGTTGTCACACCCGACGGCCTGGCAGATATTTTTATAATTTATTTTTCTTTTAGAGAAGTCGTGTATCTGTCCGGCACTTAGTTTGGCAGGGACTTTGCAGTTGTCGCAAAGTCGGCGAAGTAATCGCTGAGCAATGATGATATTCAGACCTGATGACAGCAGCAGTGGTGTGACACCCAGGTCCAGCAGCCGAATCAGTGCCGATGCATTGCTGCTGCTGTGTATTGTTGCCAGGACGAGATGACCGGTCTGTGACGCCTGGAGAGCGATTTCCGCCGTTTCGCTGTCGCGTATCTCCCCGACACAAATTACATCTGGGTCCTGGCGTAAAATACTGCGCAAACTGCTTGCAAAAGTGATATCAGCCTTTGGATTAACCTCTATCTGACTGGCGTTGGCCAGTACGTATTCAATTGGGTCTTCGACGGTAATAACGTTGCGTGTATAAAGGTCGATGTCATTTAGCATAGCATAGAGAGTTGTTGTCTTTCCGCTTCCAGTAGGTCCACACATAAGTACCATACCGTGCGGTTTGCTGATTGCGTTTTTGATAATCGTTTGCTGCTTATCGGATAATCCGATATTTGTGAGCTTGAACATACCGGCATTCTGGTTGAGCACCCTTATAGATAATTTTTCACCGTTGAGCACTCCTGCACTTGCGACTCGAAATGAAGTAGTGGCGTCAGTTGTTTGGGCTACAAATGAGCCGTCCTGTGGTCTTCTTTTTTCAGCGATGTCCATACTGGAAACGGCCTTGATACTATTTATAATGGCTTTGGAGGTATCGACTTTGAACTGGTCAACTATGCGTAAGACTCCATCCACGCGAAACCTGAGTGTGTATGTTGCTTCACTCTTTGGGTCGATAAGGATATCACTGGCACGTTCCTCAAGTGCCTGAAGTATGATTTCCTTTGTTAAGTCGAGTACTTGTCTGTCCTTTCTCCTGGCTTTGCCCCGGCCGTATATATCCTTAAGCTCGGTTCCCGAGGTATCAAGCAGCTTTATTACCCAGTCAGTTTTTGGATCTGCAAACCCTGAAGACCTCATACCGGCAGCCACACTTTGCAGGCGTTTGCTTATTGTTTCCAGGAAGCTATCCTTATTTTCTGCGGCCTTTTTTGCTATGTCCGTTATCCCCAGTACAACCAGCAGTATCGGGCCGACAAAAAAGGCGGCAAAAGTGAGTATTGGCTTGCGATTTTTTGGCACTAAGGCGCTGAAATGCACACGTTGTACAGCATACAGTGAAATGTATACCCATCCTATAAGGCAGGCAAGTTTTGGGGGACTGAAAGACAATGGTGTTGTGGAGAGGATTGCACTTGTGTGTGAACCGTACAGCACATATTTTATCCAGGCCAACGCTTCCATATAATTACCCCAATAACGCATGCCGGAGAATCAAATGTAAATATACTGTAAATTAGCATATTTTTGCTGTATTGGCAAGTCAAAACCAAAATTAAACCCGGATTTCCCAGATGAAGTTGTGCAAAGGAAATAAAATTTGTCAGAATAGAGCTTATAGAAGGCGTTTGATTGCGTTATCGTTATACCAAATTGGAGAAGCCAATAGGTGAAGTCGAAAAGGATGCTCTGGGAGTCAATAGCGGTAGTTGGAAGAATTCCGTGTCATAAAAAACCTGTTTTTATGTGAATTTTCAACAAAGCTGCCTCGGGAAAGAAAATCCGTGATAGTTCAAGGCAAATGTCGTAAGATTATTGAGGTCGTACGGAGAAAATTGTTGTTTCTAACCGGTTAAATGGGAAATGTCAGGTAATATTGAGGAAAGGAGCAAATTATGATTGGGTATTTAATATTGGCTGTTGTAGTGGTAGTTTTCTTCTTTGCTGGTATAAGAATTATACGGCCAACACACAGGGGACTTGTCGAGAGACTCGGGAAATACAAAAAGTTCACGGACCCCGGATTTCACTGGATTATTCCCATAATAGACAAAATGATTCAGGTGAATATTACCGAGCAAATGGTAGATGCGCAGCCGCAGGAGATAATTACAAACGACAACCTTAACGCGAGAGTCGATGCGCAGGTCTATTTTAAGGTGAAAGCCGATGAAGAAAGCGTTAAAAATTCTCAGTATAACGTAAACAGGTACGAATGGCAGATTGTAAACCTTGCCAGAACGACGCTTAGAAATATCATAGGCACGCTTACATTAAAATCAGCAAACAGTGAGAGAGACAAAATAAACGGAGAACTTCTTACGACCCTATCGAAGGAAACCAAGAACTGGGGGATGGAAATAGTGCGCACGGAATTGAAGGAAATCGACCCGCCGAAAGACGTCCAGGAAACGATGAATAAGGTGGTTAAAGCCGAGAATGAGAAAATAGCAGCTCTGGATTTTGCGAATGCAGCGGAACGAGAAGCCGATGGTCAAAAAAGGTCTGAAATCAAGAAAGCGGAGGGGATAAGACAGGCAAAGATTCTTGCAGCCGAAGGCGAAGCAGAGGCGATAAGGCTTGTGAACGAAGCGGCCAATAAGTATTTCGTCGGCAATGCCCAGCTGCTAAGAAAACTCGAAACTGTTGAAAAATCCCTGATGGAGAACGCCAAAATAGTTATTCCGACGGGTTCGGAGCTCGTTAATGTTGTCGGTGAGATGGCCGGTGTTTTGCCACTAAAAAGAGAAAAACAAGACAAGAACAATTGAAGTTACAGTACAGGGTGCTAGTTGCCGTCATTGCACCGAGGCCGAGATGTAAAAAAATAAAAATTTTAGGCAAGCTTTTACCCAAGCAGAGCTGAAACTACAAAAAAAGTATGAAAATGCTCTGGTCGGTGTGTTGGTTCTTAGTTTCCGATAAGGTCGGTATTTTAGGGTAGGCGATAGTAGGTTTTCCAGGCTTTGTTGCGTGTGACAGCGGCAGAGGGGACCTGTAAGAAGAGTAAAATCACGCCGAGCAAATCAACGCAAGAACAAAGGGCATTGAAAACAGATACGAACATCAGAAAGAAAGAATCTATGCTAAAGAAGATACAAAGAAGAAGCGGGGGGATAGAGATGACAATAAAAGGTACAACAAGAATTGTGATGAAGCGTTGCCTGGAGAGGACGCCATTGTAATGAGCATAGAAAACCATCTTGGAGGGCCAAAAGCCCAGGATGGTGTTATCGGAGCGGCCATTGTAGGGGTGGGCTAAGGTGTGGATTAGCTCATGGACGATGACAGTGAGAGGGATACCAATGAGAATTAGGATTAATGTCGGAGGGAAGCTATGAAGTGTTGCCGGCGTGAAATACAACCAAAGGAAGACACACAATGCTCCGATGGCCAATCCGATTGGGAGGGCGACAAGTTGAGCGAGCCAAGGGGAGGGTTCTTTTATAGGAATCCAGTTTTCTTCTTCATGTGAGAAGTCGACGGTATCAGGGATTTTTCCAAAATTAAATTTCAGAGATTTTCTCCTGTTTGAAAATTATCCCAAAATGATTTGCCGAGATTGTATATTGCTCTGGACGGATGGTCAAGGGCTGTTTTCTGCTAAAAATGATTACGATTGATGGCATTTAGAGCCTGACATAACCTCCCTTTTGGGCGGTCAAGGCCTGCACAAAACAGGAGCTGGAAGCAGTTAGGGTCAGAAAAAAACATTTTTTCGTGTAAATTTTCAACAAAGCTGTCTCGGAAATGAAAATCCGTGATATTTCAAGGCAAATGTTGTAAGATTATTGAGGTCATACAGAGAGAATTATTGTTTCTAACCGTTTAAATGGGAAATGTCAGGCAAGCTTGAGAGATATTTGAGAGAAAGGAAAGATCCGCGGATATTAGGCAAAGAACTTATCTGGGGTATGCAGGCGTATTATCTGAAATCTGATTTTGATTGAGTATTCAGATGTGAAGGGAGAATTTGATGGGAAATATTAAATATCGCTTTATGTTAGTAGCGCTGAGTTTTTTGCTTAGCATTGCATCCTTCGGGCAGGAAAGTGCAAATGAGCCGAACTGTGTTGTCAGAAATGAATTTGTTACGATGGATGATGGGCTTAAACTGGCAATGGATGTTTATTTGCCGATGGGAGAAGGGAAATATCCCTGTGTGCTTATGCGCACGCCCTATGGCAAAGCAGGCGCTAAAAATGAGGGCGAGCAGTTTGCAAAAGACGGATATGTTTTTGTGGCTCAAGACTGCCGGGGAAAATATCTTTCGGAAGGCCACTTCTATCCGTTCGTCAATGAGCGACGTGACGGGCTGACGACGGTGAAATGGATTCGCGAACAATCCTGGTCTAACGGTAAAGTCGGCGGATGGGGCGGCAGCTATGTAGGATATACTCAGTGGGCTATATCGGATGAGCTGGACGTTATAAGTCCCTCGCTTAGCGGAGCGGATTTCTACGATTTGCTCTATCCGGGCGGATTGTTTTCACTGCAATTAGCTTTTAGGTGGGGTTTTTACGTGGATGCTCCTACAGGAAATAGAATCGAGCCGGAAAAGCTTTCAGCCGCCTATATGCTATTGCCTTTGTCGGAGGCTGATGATTTGACCTATAGAGACAATCCCTTCACCGACGACTGGCTAAGTCATCCGCTGCGCGATAAGTACTGGGAGAAAATAGAACATCGCGGCAGAGCAAAGTGTCCGGTTCTGCTGGTAGGCGGGTGGTATGACATATTGTTAGTATCGCAGTTGAAAGATTTTGAGGCGTTGAGGGGCAAAGGCCGTTCGGAGAGTCGATTGGTGATTGGGCCTTGGTGTCACGGCAAGCAGGCGTTTAAGAATGAATATGGGGGCCTGGAAAGAACCGGTTCCAGCAGGGATTTGATGCGGCGTTTTATGACTAAATATCTAAAAGATGAAGATGTCAAGCTGATAGAGGAGCCGTTTAAGGACAAACGATATATTTTGTTTATTATGGAGCGCAATGAGTATTACGGTGCGGATGAATGGCCGCCCAAAGCTGCATCATTCACAAACTATTATATTGGCTCTGATAAGTACCTTGGGCTGAAAGTTCCACAGAGAGAGGGACAACTTGAGTACACCTATGACCCGGCCAATCCGTATCCAAGTAAGGGCGGGACCATATTGGGTGAGGACGTTGGGCCAGCTTTGCAGAATGAGAATGTCTTGCGCCAGGACCAGGTTGTGTTTGAGACAGAGGTGTTGAAATCCGCGCTTACGCTGCTTGGGCCGATTGGGGCCACTTTGTATGTCAGCAGCGATGTACGCTGTACGGATTTTATTGTTTGTTTGCAGGATGTTTTTCCCAACGGCAATATTATAAATATCCAGGATGGCGGTGCGACAGTCAGGTTGGAAGCCGAAAGTATAAAGAAAGCAGAGCTGTCGGTTTGGGCAACGGGTTATCAGATTAATCCGGGCCATAAACTTCGGGCGGTTATTACATCAAGTTTGTTTCCGAGATTTAATCGGAATTTAAATTCAGGTGAACCGATTTTCTCTGCAAAGACAATCAAGCAGGCACATCAAAAGATATACTTTGGCGCAGAATACCCATCGTGTATCACACTGCCTATTTTGAAGTTGGAATAGTAAAATAGGTCTAAGTCCGTATTTTCCATATAAAGCCATGTTTTTGTGTAAATTCTCAACAAAGCTACCTCGGGAAAGAAAATCCGTGATAGTTCAAGGTGAATGTCGTAGGATTATGGCCGTCTCATTTTATGCGATACTCGAAAAGCGTGGTCTGCTCCCCCAAGCCCCTTCAAAGCGACAGCCGAAGACGGCAAATATCCCACATGAGCTTCCCCCGAAAACTGATTCAGTATAATAAATATT
>SMTZ1_10006494_pt1 | contig 11751 bp, 12 predicted proteins | sample DeeMarSWOR136_30_FD_25667 | JGI IMG/M metagenome (IMG submission 25667) | reverse complement strand
TGGATTCTTTACGCCAGGAGCTTTTGTCCTTGCGCTCCCAGAATCTAGAAGAAGCCAGCTTCGAGGAGAAAGCAGAACTTATTGCCCGGCTGGGTGTGAAGGTGATTCCTAGTGAGGACCTGAAGACGCGGCGCATTCGCTGCCGATTAAACTTGAGTAATACTCAAAAAAGGGGAGGTGAAAATGGTTTAACAAAAGTGACCTTTGGTGGACCAAAGGGGACTCGAACTACCCTCATATGGTGCTGAGGCTAAACGCCAACTCAAAAGTTCTGTCTATCGTACAGCACGGCCTACCAAGGCTAAATAGGCCGTCCCTTTTGGCGAATTTAATGAGGAATCAGGGTGTCGAAACACTAGGTCAACCGACATCCTGATTTTATTGCATTAGCCCCAAGAATTCAACATATCAAGCTATATTGGACAAAACAAGCAAACGTTACCCGATGAACAATTTGGCCCTCTGTTGAGTTTTAGAAGGATATTCCACATTTTTATCATGCTTATGGAATTTTTTTAGAGCCGACACCAACAACTATAGGTTCTTCGCATTATTCCCGGCGTTTTAGATGGCTCTTTTTCTTGCTTGCACCAAGCGTTCTATTGTATCTCGAAGGAGAGCCTTTACCTTTATTGGATCGTGCTGTGGCTGATAACCGATCAGTCGTTTGGCTTTCCCAATATCAAGCCGACACTCGTAGTATACGCTTATATCAGCGCCACCCAGCGGGTCTCCAGCTCGCTCACTTTCCGAAATGATTTCCAGCTTGGATGGGGAGGTAGTTAGCTCCAATACAATCTCCGCTAACTCTCGCCATGTGATAAACATACCGCTGGTGAGATTGAAAGCCTCACCGTAAACCTGCGTCTTCAGCGTTGCCATCCGGAAAGCGAGAGCGGCGTCATCGTTATGAACGAAATTACCGCCAGTATGTTCAGGGACTCTAATTACCTCTCCCCTTAAGGCAGCGTCGATCATGTTTCTAAGTATCTGTCCTCTAATATTGGGGCTGAAGGACCACCAGGGGCGGAAGATTGTAACGGGCAGGTTATGCTCTTTCCAGTACGCGAGACACATCTTCTCGTTAGCAATCTTGGCGGCAGCGTATATTGCACGGCCTGATTCTTCAGGGTGAAGTGGATGTTCTTCATCTATCGGAAGGTATCTGGGACGACCGTAGACGCGGTGGGTGCTGGCAAAGAGGAAATGCCTGACCCCTGTTTCGGAGGCAGCTATAAGCATATTAAGATTACCCTTGATGTCGGTATCAAGCACTTCATATGGGTCTGGGGAAAAGCTCTCCGCCAGATGATAGACTACCTCGACTCCAGCGAGTGTTTCTTTGACTTTTGCCTGATCTCTAATATCACCGGTAATTATTTCTAGTGAAGAGTGTTCTATTCCGCTGAGGCTTTCTACGTTCCTGTCGAGCACTCTTACAGCAAAATCATGTGCGAGTAAATCTTTCACCACATTTCTCCCCATTGTACCAGCTCCACCTGTTACCAGAATCTTCACAATTTATCGCCTTTCGTTCCCGCTGTGTAATTCTTATGTTCCGAGAATCCATGTCTATTTGTCTTTATTCTAATTTTGTGTTCAAATTCCTGTCAATTACCGGTGATATGAACCAGATGGTCATCGATAAAAATTAAAAGAATCAGCTCCAAAACCGAGTCTTTTTTGATAGCGGCAATTATACACCCATTTGTAGCTGTCAAAAGACATTACCCTTATGGAGAATCAGCGAAATAGACTGGCCGTAACACCCTTACTTAGGTTCAAGTTCTCAGCGACTTAATGCCGTATATGCTTCAGAGGTTCTGTAGTAAAGAATTAAGCCTATTGATGCATGAGTATGATAGATTTCCTGTTCAAATCTTCCAACTTGGATTGCAGTTTATCCAGGGAGAATACTTATGGTGCTGGGCGTAATCTGGGAGCTCGTGAAGTGCAGATAGTGGTTCACCATCTCCAGGGTCGTATGGCCCAGTATTTCCTTTAGAGAAAAAATGTCGCCTCCGTTAAGCAAGTAGTTGATGGCGAAAGTATGACGGCAAAGGTGGGCGTGTAATCTTTTTACACCTGAACTCTTGGCGAGTCTACTGAACATCAGTTTTATCGTATTTACTGTAATTGGTTTGCCAATCGGCGATAAAAATAGATTATTGCAATCGCCTTTCATGAATTTGGGTCTTACGTTATTCAAATAGTTCAAGATCGTCATCTGCACAAATTTGCCTATAGGAACAACCCGTTCTTTAGAGCCTTTACCCATTACCTTGATATATCCGTCTTTTAGATTAAGCTGCTCCAACGACTGGTCCTACGGCGGCATTTCAACGGGACATGGTGGTGGCTCTTGCCGAGCGCGTTGACCTGGCCGGTGCCTCTCGTATACTTCATTAAGAGTGGTGATATTTCTCTCGTGGCGGGGAGTGCAGGTTACCTGGCTGGTTTGGGTCTGGTACTGGGAACCATATCTGGCGTCGCCCTTTTCCTTATTTCGAGGAAGCGTGGGGAGAGTATCACCGGGCCAGTAAAAGCAGCAGTACGGCGACGCTTCTCCCGACGGGTAGTAACGGCTGTTCTCATTCTGGTGTTGATAGCCGCCGTCATTCTCTCTGTGACCCTTGCATTCTCTGCCCGGAGCCCCTCGCTCACGCTAAAGGGCCATACTGATAGTGTTGCCGGCGTGGCGTTTTCACCCGATGGGGCACTCTTGGCATCGGCTTCGTTGGACGGCACGGTGCGCATCTGGCGTGCTGAAGACGGCGAACTGCTGCACGTCCTGGCCATAGAAGAGCACAATCAACAGTGTGTCTTTTCGCCCGATTTGAAGACAATGGCCATTGGCGGCGATGATGGGGTCGTTCGAATTTACAGCATTGAGCGGTAAGAGTGATGGATTGAATGTTGTGACTATGTCTGCGAGTGGGGCTGTGTTCAGGAACGATTCATTTGAGGGAAAGGACAAGCTTTCTGCCAGAGCCGTAAGGGATTAAGATGCAGGGAAAAAAGCGGAAACAAAAAGAAGAGGCATCGCTGCCTTTATTCTTTGGGGCATCGTCGGGTTCGCTATAGGGGGTGCCATAGGTGGTACTATCGCGGTTGATGCCGCCATTTTCTTAGGATTCGCCATCATGGCTGGCATTGGCGGGATGTCACTAGGTCTAGCCCTGAGGAGCTGGAAAATAGCTGGGTACCTGGCACTGGCTGGTGCGGTAGGCTTTCCATTAGGCTTTTTCATTTGCATTTTCATCGGTTTGGGGGTTCTTGGGGAGATGTTACCCGACCTTTTCTGGGAAATCCTGGGCATAAATACTATCGCCGGTGCTGTAGGTGGAGCAGCGCTGGGCCTACCTTTGAATAGTGGGAAGGCGGTCGGCTTCCTGGCACTTGCTGGTGCCATCGCCCTTCGTATCGTGGAGCAGGTTGAGGGATTCATATTCATGCTGCCTCTGCTCTCAGGGGTCATTCAGCTGGCTATCTGGGGAGTCGTTTTGGGTGCGTTATTTGGTGCGACTATGGGCTATGTGAAGAAAAAGAAATCTGTGCAAAGTTCCTCAAATTGATTATTAAGGGATGGAATTTTGGGAGAAGGAAATAGGGAAAAAGAGAAGATGACCAGAATGGAGGAACTGACCCAGATAGGAAAGCGCAGCAGGACTAAGTGGCTGCGCCTGATAGGATTGATTCTGGGCATTGTTGGAGCAGGAGTGGGCAGTCCAACGTCTTTCTTGTCTTGTTTCGCAGCTTTTCAGTCACCGTGGAGTCTAGAACTTGTTTATGTGATGTTCTCGTGGCTTATGCATTGGATTATTGTATTTATTGCCGGCAAGTGGGCGCTTGTCGGTGGAGTATTGTTAATTCTTGATAGCTCGCTTCTGGCAACCTTCTTGTTTGCAGGGCACCAATGGTCTGGGTGGAATGTGCTTTCACTACTCTTCCTTTCTATCTTGCTGCTACTGCTATCGTCTGGAGTTCTTTCCATTCTCTCTTGGGTGGAAGCCAGAAGATATCCGCAAATAGCAAACAGTTAGATTAGGCACAGTATAGAGAGTAAATTGGGAAAAGAAAGCTTAATATGACTAACAAGACATTAAACAAGCTAGCAGGAGACAATCTTAGAGGTTTAATCCTTTACTTTAGCCTCCTCATTTGATGACTTCTCCTGGCTGCTATGCGCCGTGCTACGTAACGCCTCCTTCACCTTATCAACTGCTGCAGGTCCAGCCGTTTCTGCAGCTTCTAATGCACCCACGGTTGCTTTCACCACGGCTGAATCTTCACTGAAACCGCTTAGCTTGGCCACCGCTTTAGCTGCTTCAATAGTATGCATTGTCACCGCCGTCAGGTCAGTACCGGTTTCAATGGCACCCTGAACAATCCCCTGGCTAGACCCCTGTATCCCGTCCAGCGGACTTACTCCTGCCTGACTCGATGCCCTGACTACACCAGTGGCTATGGGGCCCACCAGTTTTTCCGCAGTTAAGGGCTTATCGTCCACAACGTGCATGGCACCACGCGCGGCCTCTCGAGTGATATCGATACCATGCGCCTTAACCTCTTTCTTTACCTTCCAGACCATGGCTAGGTTATCTTGTAACGCTTTCGCCAGCTTCTTGGTCACCCTCTGACCGCGTACTACTGTTGAGGTCGCAGCCCTGGCTGCCGATGCAATCTGGTATGCCGTAACCCCGACCGCGACATCAAGCCCGGGGACCGGTATTTTCTTCAGGTAGCCGAAAGGGAAGTTACTCAGGAGATTATAGGCAGGCACCGAGCTCATCGGGCGCGAGATTTCCCGCGTTGGAAACATCAGAGACTCCAGAATCACTTCACGGCTGACCTCTCCCTCCTCGTGGATTGTGGCTAATGTGCCCAGAGTCATCAGGCCAAAGATAAAGGCGATACCAAACAGGAACTCCAAGCCGACAATGTTCAGGGCGGAAATCTGTACAAGATTAAAGGGGTCTATCCAGGTAACGGTCAGATCCAGCTGGCGTGTGCTGAAAAAATCGGCCAGTAAACCGCCACAAAGCGGCCCTAGGCCAGCCCCGACGTTAGTTGCCAGAGAAGCCCCGGCAAGGTAAGAGGTTGCTTCACCTTTCGGTGACAATTTCAAACCAATCGTCGCTACGGTGAGAGTTACCCCGGAATTGGCGATGCCGGCAAAAACATGAAGAATTACCAGCAACGGTATGGTAAGCACGTAGCGCTCGGGCATGGTAGTGAATATCCAGCCTAAAATAACGAGAAGGTAAAGAGAGGCACACAGGGAAAGGACAGCCTTGTTACCAAATCGGTCAACGAAACGACCCCAGATGCGAAGGAAGAGTATATTAAATAGTTGACTGAGAATACTAAAAGCGATGACCCACGAAAGAGGCAAGCCGAGTCGTGTCAACATGTAGACGGCAAAGAAAGGAACTGCCAAGTTCGATGCGAATCCCCAAAAAAGAAGAAACTGGATGAGCTGCCTGAAGTTACGGTCACGGATGGGTGCGCTCAGTCTTTCCCAAATCGATGGTTGAGGCCCCAATACTGGCTGCATTAACGGCTCAGGCATTAGTGCCATAAAGACTGGACTTGCCATACCAATAAACAGGGCGCCGAACAGAAGCACATAGGTATACCCTAAGATAGCACTCTGGTCTGTCACCCGTTCCTGCCATATGTCAACAAAGAATGCAGCTCCCAGACTGAAGGCAACGGCGGCGGCTGTGGATAAAACTAGGCGCTTGGAAAATATCTGGCCGAGTATTCTCTGTGGGATTAAGTCGCGGACCCAGCCATTCCAGCTGCAGTTGCTAACCGCGGCAAAGAGGCCGCGCAGTGCCATGAAAGCAAGAAGCAGGGATATGGCCCAGGCACTTGGCGTCGCAATGAAAAAGGGGATAAGCGCTATGGGGAACCACAGCAACTGTGCCGGCACCCAGGTCATCAGAGCAATCGCTTTACGCCTTCGGAATCTCTCCACCAGCCAGATTGACGGCAGTTGGAGAGTCTGCATGATGAAAGGGAGGGCCGCTAGAATACCTATCTGCAGGTTATTGGCACCGAGGGCAAGAGCAAAAGCGGCTAAAAAACCGCTCGTTGTGATGCTAAAAAGACCTAAAGCCGCCATCCCCTCGAAGGTAAACCAGCGTAACCCTGACTCTATATCCTGTTCAGAGATGGTCGGCCTGGGCTTGAGAAATCTCAGTAGATTCATATTATAATGCCCGCCTTAGGTAGTAAGCATACGCCGGGCCTAGTTTAACTAGTTCAAAGCGGTGTTCATCTGGTCAATTTGATGCTGTATCAGCTTTTAACTTTCGTCTTTTGCTCTTCCAGCCAAGCGTCGCCAGTAACTCGCCTAAGGAGGCATCAGTTACTTCGTCCTTAATCGGCACGGTGGGATGTATTCTATACTTGTTCTGCCGGCCAACTTTCATTCTCGTAATGTATCCGACATTTTCAAGGTCTACTATTATCTTGTGTGCCGTCCTCTCAGTTAAGCCGGTATCGTTACTAATTTCACGGGCGGTCATATCCGGGTTTTTAGCGATTGTAATCAGTACTATCCCGTGGTTTGTAAATAAGCTCCAGTCTGTCATCTCAAACACCCCCTTAAAAATAATCTCGCCAATATGCAAAAAACACTTGACAGCTGCAATTTTTCCTATATAATAATACTAGAATTATATTTCTAATAATATATTTATTGAAACATATATCTGGCTATATTATGCAGGAATCAACATGGCAAAGTCAAGGGGGGACAGGCAATCTTTAATATAACGGGCAGGAATGAAGTGAAAACAGCAATGAATATTAAACGCCAATTTATATCCAAACCAGAGAAGCGCTCTGCGGAACTTAAGAGCACCGGTGAGGCTGAAGAAGAACCTCCCGGGCAAAGTTATATATCTGCTGACCCTGAAGAACCTCCTGGTAAAACCGCTACTAATAGATACCGGTTTTTCGGACACATACCAGATTCCCTCTGGAACGACTGGAAGTGGCACTTCCGCAATAGAATCACCACTGTTGGCCAGTTAGTTGAATTCATTCCCCTATCAGAAGAGGCACAGGCACAGCTCAAGCTCGTGACCACGCGCTACCCCCTCTCGGTAACGCCTTATTACCTCTCGCTGATTGACTCGGATGACCCTGATGACCCGATTAAAAAACAGGCGGTCCCCTCCAGCTTGGAGATAACTATGGGGAAAATTGGCCTGGAAGACCCGCTGGCCGAGAACGAGGATTCCGTGGTTCCCGGCCTGGTGCATCACTACCCGGACCGGGCGCTGATGGTGCTTACCGATATCTGCCCCATGCTCTGCCGCCACTGTACCCGCAAGCGGGAATGGCGGCACGGTGGGTGGGTGCGTAAGGAGAGCGAGATTGAAGCAATGCTGGAGTATTTACGCCGGAACCGCGGCATCAGAGATGCTATCATCTCCGGCGGTGACCCTCTGACGCTGTCCACTCGCCGTTTGCAAAACATTATCTCAAGAATAAGAAAAATAAGGCATATTGAGATAATACGCATTGGCACCAGGTTCCCCGTGGTGCTGCCGCAGCGGATAGATGAAGAGTTATGCGCCATGCTGTCAAAACATGGCCCCATCTGGCTTAACACCCCCTTCAATCACCCCCGTGAGCTAACCACGCAGGCGGCAGAAGCCTGCGACCGCCTGCTGCGCAGCGGCGTTCCGGTAAACAACCAGTGTGTCCTGCTGCGCGGTGTTAACGATACCGTTGAAACTCAGCTAAAGCTATGCCAGGGTCTCCTCCGGATAAAGGTGCGCCCGTATTATCTTTTCCAGTGCGATGAGGTACAGGGGACAGAACACCTCCGCACGCCGGTGGAGACCGGTATAAAGATAATCGAAGGCATGCGCGGGCATACCTCAGGTCTGGCCATTCCTACTTTTGTGGTCGACCTGCCCCAGGGAGGTGGCAAGGTTCCTCTGCAGCCGAACTACGTGCTATCCCAGACCGGGGAGGAGCTACTGCTGAGGAACTACCAGGGAAATCTCTTCCATTACCGCAATCCCGGAGAGCAGGTGTATCCGGACTTAGCGGCTACCGCTCGCCTGTTTCATGAATCCGGGTCACCACTTGAAGTCAAAGGAGTTGAAGATGCGGATAGGGTTATCGTACGATCTTAAAGAGTCCGTGCCCATGGAGCAGGGTGAACCCGATGATGCTCTTGAGGAATATGATTCCCTGGAGACAATAGAAATCATATCGGCGGCCCTCGAGGCCAGGGGTCACTCGGTCGTCAGGCTGGGTGGCGGCAGCGAATTCATCGACAATGTCCGAAAGGTAAAAGTGGACATCGTCTTCAACATCGCCGAGGGCAGGGGCACTTACCGCAGTCGTGAGGCACAGGTGCCTGCTATTCTGGAGATGCTGGATATACCTTATACCGGCTCCGACCCTCAGTGCTTGTCCATATGTCTGGATAAACCGGTAACCAAAAAACTGGTGGCCGCTGCCGGTGTCAGCACCCCGCAGTGGCTGGTAATAGCCGATGAGGAAGACCTCAGCCAGACATCCTGGGACGCGTTCCCCTTCCCGGCCATTGTCAAACCGGCGTATGAAGGCTCGAGCAAAGGGATTGGTCTTGACTCAATAGTGAATAGTCCGGAACAGGCGACCGGGACGGTGCGGAAGCTGCTGGCCTATTACAATCAGCCGGTGATGGTGGAACAGTTCATTGCCGGCGATGAGGTCACCGTAGGCATCACGGGCAACTCCCCGCCTAGGGTGCTGGGCCTGATGCGCATCCTGCCGCGGAGAAATGAAGCCCCCTTCGTCTACTCCCTGGAAGTGAAGCGGGACTGGAAAGTGCTGGTGGATTACGAATGCCCCGCCCGGCTGGAAGAAAAGGCGCTGGACAGGATATCAACCTCCAGCCTCAACGCATTCAAGGCGCTGGGCTGCCGGGATTTCGCCCGGCTGGACTTCAGGGTCAGCCCGCAGGGAGAAGCTTATTTTCTGGAGATAAATCCGTTGCCTGGCCTGGGCACCTACAGCGACCTGGTTATCATGGCTTTAAAGCTGGGTTGGACTCATGAAGCCCTGATAGGTGCGGTGCTTGATGCCGCCCTTGAGAGATATCCGCAGTGCGTATGCGTATAGCCATCGTCTTCAATGAACCATATCCCTCACGCTATGATGCCGCCGGCGAAGAAAAAGCGGTGCTGAGCGTCTTTCACGCCGTGTCGGCAGTGCATCAGGCCCTGCTCGGGCTTGGCCATGACGTGATTTGTATCCCTCTGGCACCACCGTCGGCACAGATCAGAAAGAAACTCGGGTCCCTGAATGCGGACCTGGTGTTCAATCTTTTTGAAGGCTTTTGCGGCCGCCCCGAAACTGAGGCCCTGGTGCCAGAAACCCTGTCAGAACTGGGGATACCGTACACCGGTTGTCCGGGGAAAATGCTGCGGCTGGCCCTCGATAAAGCCAGAGTCAAGGTACTGCTCAAAGCTGCCGGCATTCCGACGCCGGACTTCCAGCTTCTCAACCAGTATACGCTGCACATGTTCCGGCTAAGCTATCCCTGCATCGTCAAGCCCCGCGGTGAAGATGCCAGCCACGGGCTGACCGAAGCCAGCGTGGTTAGTAATTTGGCGGCGCTGAAAAAACAGGTGAAACTGATAACCAAATCTTACGGCGGCAGCGCTCTGGTCGAGGAGTTCATCGACGGGCGCGAATTTAATGCCACCGTGCTGGGCAATTCCCCGAGCACCGTGCTGCCCGTATCCGAGATAGCCTATTCGCTGCCACCGGAAATGCCCAGAATCCTCACCTTTGCCGCCAAGTGGGATGCTGATAGCCAGTATTTTCAGGATACCAGAGCCATTTGCCCGGCTGAAATCGAGGCTCAACTCCGGGAGCGCATCAAACGGACAGCACTGGAAGCTTTCCGGCTGCTCGGCGGTCAGGGCTATGCCAGAGTAGACATGCGCATGAACCAGGAAGGCCAGCCAAGCGTTATCGAGGTGAACCCCAACCCTGACATATCCCCTGATTCCGGCGCCGTTCGCCAAGCCGGTGCTGCCGGGATGCCTTACCCGATGTTCATAGAGAAGATTATACAGCTCGCGCTGGAGAAAGAATACCATGAAAATCAATATCCGCCAGATGCGGAGAGAAGACAAGCCAGCCTTGATGAAGATACTGCGGAATACGCCCGAGTTCAAAGCATCTGAAGTGGAAGTCGCCGAAGAGGTCATTGATAGCTACCTGCACGATGCCAGAGGTTCGGGCTATCATGTCCTGGTGGCCGAAGCTGGCTCCACCATTGCCGGTTATATCTGCTACGGGCCTACGCCGCTCACCGACGGCACCTGGGACCTTTACTGGCAGGCGGTGTTGCGGGAGCAGCGAGGACAGGGTATCGGCGGTGCTCTGATGAAAGCAGCGGAAGCGGAAATCAGGAAGGCCCGGGGAAGGCTGGCCATTATTGAGACTTCCTCCACGCCGGCATATGAGAATACTGTACGTTTTCACCTCGGTCAGGGCTATAGCATAATCGGCCGCATCCCCGATTTCTACGCCCCCGGCGATGACAAGCTTCTACTGCAGAAGCGTTTGGAATGACATCAGAGGGGCTTGACCTATGTTTCTAATCCGCCGGGTTTACGATAATATCACCCCTGCCAATGAGGAAGCAATAGCCCAGGTCCAGGATATCCTGAGAGCCCAGTTCCCCGGCTTGTCCAAAAGAGACATCGCCAAGCTGCCCGACCAGCTCCGCAATCCGATGAAGTACCGCTTCCGCGCCATTCTCTTTGTCGCCGAGGGGGCAAAGGGGAAAATAGACGGCTTCGCTCTCCTGTTCCATGCGCCCGCCCTGAAGTTTTGTTATCTTGACTACCTTTCAACTTCCAGAAAAACGATGGGTGGGGGCATTGGTGGCGCTCTGTACGAAAGGGTACGGGAGGAAGCGCTGGACCTGAACACCATCGGCCTTTTCTTTGAATGCCTCCCGGATGACCCGCGGCTGAGTCCTAACCCCGAGGTCAGGAAGCAAAACGCGGCCCGGCTGCGCTTCTATGAAAGATACGGCGCCCGCCCTATCGCTAATACCGCATACGAGACTCCTCTCAAACCCGGTGATGATAATCCGCCATATCTGGTCTATGATGACCTGGGGCAGGATATAAGGTTATCCCGCGATACCGCCAGGGAGGTAGCACGGGCGATACTGGAGCGGAAGTACAAAGGCGTGGTCCCCCGCAACTATGTTGAAATGGTGGTCGCCTCATTTAAGGATGACCCGGTTCGCCTGAGGGAGCCCAAATATGTGAAAAGGGCGCCTGCACCGGTGAAGCCTAGCATACCTTTTGACAGGCGCATCATGCTGGTCATCAATGACCGTCACGGCATTCACCATGTGGAAGAGCGCGGCTATGTTGAATCTCCGGTAAGGATAGATTCGATTTTGCAAGAATTTGATAAGACCCGGCTATTTCAGAAGGTCGCTCCCCGGCATTTTTCGGAAAAATATATCAAGGCTGTCCACAGTGCCAAGTTTGTTGACTACCTGAAAAAGGTATGCGCCGTTCTTGAATCCGGGACATCTGTCTATCCTTATGTCTTCCCGGTCCGCAACCGGACACGCCCGCCTAAAGCGCTGCCGATACGTGCCGGTTATTACTGTATCGACATGTTCACTCCCATAAACGGCAATGCGTATCTGGCGGCAAAAAGAGCCGTGGACTGTGCCCTGACGGCGGCAAAGAAGCT
>SMTZ1_10006493_pt1 | contig 11752 bp, 9 predicted proteins | sample DeeMarSWOR136_30_FD_25667 | JGI IMG/M metagenome (IMG submission 25667) | reverse complement strand
ATGGAATTTCGCTTGCCGACTTGTTAGCAAGCAACATCGTCCTTCAAAAAGACCTAAACCGCTTGGCACAAATGCCAAAGATGGAACGCCGCCACGTCATCAATGCCATGATGGGCCGGGAATGCTTCTCCAGGGTAGATGACAAACTCGCCTTAGAACTCCGACCACTACGAAAAACACTCGAACCCGAACAAAAAGCCCTTGAACAGCTACGACATCGTAAAGAGGACTTTGAAAAGCACAGCGAAGAGTACAAAGCCAAACAGCAAGTGCTAACCGAGTTCGAACAACAACTAAAATTGATCAGCCAGACTCTGGCACAAACTGAGAAGAACCATGCCGCAGCTAAGGCTTACAAAGACGTCTACGACAAACAAGACGAGTTACAACGGGAAATCACCTTTCGAAGGCAGACTGAGACACGATTAACCAAACAACTTGCTAGCGCATCAAAACTTCAATCCCAGCAAAAACGGCTTAATAAACAACAACAGCAGCTTGACTATTTAGAAGAAGATACGATAAAATTCCAACAAATCGAAGTGATTTCGGATCAACTTGGAACAAAAATTGATGAACGACAAATGGTGACCGAACTTATCAATCGGTTAGAAGGGCAAATCAATGGATTTGAACCTGTGGAGCAAGTACTCGCCGAATACGAGCAGGTGAAAGTGCAACGACAAAAGGTCGAAGCCAGTCAACGACGGATTCTCTCTCCTCTGCTCTATGTTCCGTCCATCGGATTGTTAGCTGCTGGCGTTGGATCTATCTTCTTCAATCCCCTTGTCGGGGCAATCCTCATTATAGCTGCTCTACCTTTTCTGGGCTATCTGGCTTGGACATATCTCTCTTACAGTAGAACTGTTCCAGATTTGAAACAGCTCCGGTTGCGTGAAGAGTCGCTCAGCGAGCAAGTTACGAAGTATCGACTCATGGAAGACTACCAAGTGCAACTTCAAGATCACCTTCAACGGAGAGAAAAACTATCCAAAGAAATCGATGCCATCGCCAAGAAGGTGTATGCCCAGTTAACGCATTTTTCTCCTTCAGTCCTCGAAGGCATTGAAGTGCCCGAAGAATCTGATTCGGGTGCTTTGCAGCAGACGATCCGAAAGGTAGAACAGAAGTTATTGGAACTTAAAGCAGGAGCAAATTCAATAACTGAACAACTAACTTCGATTGAGGATCAGCTGAAGGGGATGACTGAAGCAGAAGAAGATTTGAAGCAGACCAAAGCTGAAATTGTTGCCTTCACTGACGAGTTATCCTCACTAATTTTTCCCACATTACCTGAAGACCTGGGTGATTACTCAGAAAGGCTCTATGAGGAACTGGATCTCCAAGTCAGGGAAATGCGCGAAGAGAAAGTACGACTACAAACTGAACGAAAAACAACTCTGGAACGCATCGATGAGCTGAACTCACTCATCCAAGAGAACGAAGGCGTCGTTGACGAGTATGTTCAAAAAGAACATGAAGTTGCCCAACTCGAAGAAGATATCAAAACCGGTGAGTTCATCATCGAATTCATCCGTGAAGTCGCAGAGCGAGGCCGTGAACAAGTCCGACCACGCGTTGTAAACGTAATGGAAAGGCTACTGGCGACGATTACCGATGGGAAATATCGGTTTCCAAAATTAAGTGAGGACTACAGTCTCAAAGTATATTCATCTGAAGCTGGCGAATATGTGGGGGCCAACCTTTACAGTGGTGGCACGGAGGACCAGTTCCTCTTGGCATTACGCCTAGGTTTTGCCATTGCCCTTCTTCCACAGGGGCGGGGAACTGCCCCTCAATTCTTGCTCCTTGATGAACCCTTTGGTGGCTCTGATATTCAACGGCGGGACAACATCATTCGGCTCTTACAAGATGAACTCTCACGAACCTTCCAACAAATCATCGTAGTCAGTCATCAAACAGCCGTGCTCTCGGCATCCGAACATCAATACCGTATGGCAAATGGACGGATTATCCGTTCTGAATAGGAGTGTTAATCACCTTCGATTTCTATATTCGTTAAAATATGCTCTTCTCTAGTGAGAGAATCCGGAAACTGAGACCCAAAAGTAGATAATAATCTGTTCCTATGCTATTCACGGGTGCTGACACCGGAGATTCGAGTTATGACATCTGCAGAACAAATCACCACGCGGTGGAAGAAAGCATTTCCGTTAGCCGGATTTAAGCCAGCCTTGCGTAAACCCACCGATGAGGAACATCGACTTGCCCAGCAATTTTGCCCCACTTTGTATGCAGACCCTGAGCTCATAAAAGAAGAGCAGAGAGACCTTGCAAAGAATCTCGAATTAATTGAACCTGAAGGACGGCTCGCTGCCTTAAAGAAACGGTTTCGTGGTGATGAGTTTGCCGGCGTTGTCGATTCACTTTTTCTCTTTTGTCTTGGTGAATTTCCCAAGAATCTAACAGGTGCAAAACTCGCTGTGTTAGGTGTCGCCCTTCCTGGGAGCGACCTTCCCTGGGACAAAGAGATGCATGGGGTTCTTGATAAGATTCGAGACAGACTTCGATCCAACTATTCCAATCAATTCCACAACTACGTTCACAGCTTGTTCGCGAGTATCTTTCCGTCAGAAAAAACACCCACCTGTGTGATGAAGTACCGTGTTAGCCGCGATCCAGCTGACAAGGACGTGTTTTGCATCCAATATTTCGCCTACTGGCCTGTCCAGCTGTTCCCCCGGCATTGGTACGACTACGAACCGGTGTATGTCATAGTTAGAAAAGAGGGGAAGACCTTCGTACCCCTCCTTGTTTCTTTTAACGCCGATTATGGGGCCCGACCACTTGTGAGAGGCAAGCGCCCTGGCCATATTATTCGGACCTTTATCAACTGGGATAGTAAAGATTTACAGATTTCTCCGAATGACTTCAATCCCATGGCTGACTATATGACGAAAGCCTATGGTGGCAGTTATTATTACCAAGAGGTGCCGAATGACCGTCGTGTAAGCCATGTTGATAATCTTCAAGGTTCTGAGAGTCTTTTCGCTTTGCATGTTCCCAGAAAATGGCATTCATATGATCTTACGACTCCTGAAGTTCGCCGGGATAATTGGGCCTTGCCCTGTCAGTTACACCCGTTGAAAACTCAGGACTTACTTCATATTGAATGGAATGTGTTGAACCCGTTTCAGGCTCCTTTTCTCTATCCGAATGTTGGGAAGAAAAACGCTCTAATGCATTTTCCCCTTGATGCTGCGACGCTTTGGCAGAGTGAGACCTATCGTCGTTGGAGTGACTATGCGCTAGTTGAGTTCCATATCAAGCATGGACGCCCCTCACAAACAGTGTCCAACATGTATGCCTACCAGGTGGGACTCTTCATTGATTTATTTGCAGAAATCTCAGGTGAAAGCATGGGACTAAGCATGTGGCCACTGATTGAAGCACGCGAACGTGAAATTGAAGAAACACTCTCTTTCTTTCAACGCATGCGCAAGCCCAAATAACACGAACCTCTAGCGGTCCTGCCTAGGAATTAATGAACCACCATGCTTAAAACCGAAACCAGAGAAACAACTCGGAAGAAATGAAGATGATTGAAATCCATGCTGCAGGCGAACCCACCCCCGAACTAGCAGCTGGCGGTTCAAGCCAGCGTTTTTGGTGGGCACTCCTACTAACGCTCATTTTCGTGTTCTTGGTGGGGGGATTTTTAGTTGGTTCTCCATTCAATCTCCTTTTTTGGGGCATTGGGCTCTCTTTTCTAATCATTTTCGTTGTCCTTGTCTACCGTGGAACACGGTCACCGGCAAAACTTGAATTCGCTGAAGTTCGACGACTCATCGCTTGTGACCAATGCAAAGTAGAAACTGAAGGACCACTTGAGTCTGGGGATCATATCTTTAGAGAAATCGGACCCTGCCCACGTTGTGAAGGAACACTGTATATTAAAGCGATTTACAGTATTGACAAAAAAGAACCCCTGAAACGCCAGCAGCCAAAAGAGGAAACTGAGAAATCCAAAACTCAACTCGAGGTTTAATCCTATTTCTCACCCATGATGCAGAGAATGTTTTTTGAGAAGATTTTCTGTAAATCATCATCCGATACGTTCAGTTCTTTGAAGATTCGAAGCTGATTTTCCAGAATATCATATCGAAATCCTCGAGGAAACATTGAGCTATCTGTTCCGAAGAGGATGCGTTCGGGTCCTCCGGCTTCAAGGGTTTTTTGTATGACGCCTTTCAGGGTTGAAGGATAGGGGATATATCGGACCCAAACATTTGAACCCGAGGTGTCAACGTAGATATTATCTTGCTGATAGAAGAGTAATAGAGTCTCGCGAAACATGCCGGCTCCAAGGTGGGCAATCCCAAACTTGACATTGGGAAAATCACGAGCTGCTGGCTGTAAATCCAAGGGATTCCCGTATCGTAGGTTTACCCCAGCACCAATCGAGATGCCAAAATGGTGAAGCACAGGTACCCTAAGTTCATCGGCAACCTGGTAGATTTTATACGCTTCCTCATTATAGGTGTGGAAATTGTTGAGAACGGGGTACAGTTTGTATCCATGGAAGCCCAGTTCACGAATCACGTACCGTGCTTGATCTTCAGCGTCAGGTAATAATGGGTTGATATTTGCATAGCCATAGAATCTGTTGGGAAATCGTTTGAGGGCATCCGCGAATTCCTGCCATGTTTCTGGTCCTACCATCATACCTATGCGAGAAATACCATATCGATCCAGTTCCTTGACCCACCGTTGGGCAAAATCTTCATCTGGATTTGGAACGTCAACTTTTGTCATATCAGTTCGAGTGCGAATACGACGTTGAAGAGCCTTCGAGCTTACCTGCCATGATTGAAATGTTGCATACGAGAGATAATGGGAATGGCTATCTATGACCTTCAAGTTCAGCTGTTCATGTAGCTTCTGTGTTTCTTTTGACACCGAATAACCTCCGATATGTGTCGTTTCTACCCGTCTTTAAGAATATGATGCAGTTTCGTATCTGCTCTCTAATCCTAGATTATTCAAGGAATGTCCAGATTTTGAACACAGGTTTAAAAGGACGAGATAACCACGAATCAATAATAGCCTAGGATTACTGGGGCAATAGAATGTCAACTTCTTATGGCGACAAGGTTACCACCAAATCTCGAGAACAACCTGTGTCGATTGAATCGCATCAACTTACTTTAGAAGGGATTCTAATCCTAACGGAAAAAGTAAACCAACCCGGATTGGTCCTCTGTCATCCTCATTCTCTTTTTGGGGGCTCTATGGATGACTCTCGCCTTATCGCCATTCAACAAGCTGCTGTTGCCAAAGGCTTCAATACTCTTCGATTCAATTATCGTGGAGTCGGGAAAAGTCAGGGGCAATTTGGGCAAGGAATCGGTGAAATCCAAGACACAATCGCCGCTGTCAAGTTTCTTCGAAACCATCCCCATACAGATAGTACACGGATTTGCCTCTTGGGTTATAGCTTTGGAGGAAGTATGAGCCTTGCCGCAGCGATGGATGTTACGCCCGCAGCACTAGTCACAATTAGTGCCCCACTTCGCCTCCCTGATTTGGAACCAGGGTTGGTAAAAGACGCAATTCGCTATGTCCCATGTCCAACCTATGTGGTGCATGGACAAGACGATGACTCTGTCAACCTGGTTGAAGCTGAAACAATCTATGCCCTATTACAGGTAGAAGAGAAGTACCTTCGTGTCATCAAAGGGGCAAATCATTTCTGGACACGTCGTCTTAACCATATCATTCCCATGATCTTGGCATTTCTCAGCGATAAATTAAACTTCAAATAATCACGAATTTACCGCGTTATAATTTTAGTTCATTGAGAAATTTCGTTGACAATAACCCTTAAGTGCGGGCTTGAGGTGCTTACTTCGCGAGGTTGCTGAGATGGTGAAAGTATATGGAAAATCTGCTACAGAGACCTTACGCTTACTCCGCAAGGGAGATATTACTGTCGATTTAGTTGGTATTGGGAATATGGGTCTTCCAGTGGCCCTAGCCTTTGCCAAGGAAGGCGCAAAAGTAGTCGGCGTACGAACTGACCAAGAGATTGTGGATCAAATAAACAGAGGAGAATCACCCCTTATCGGAGAACCTAAAATCCCCGAACTCCTCAAGGAAATGGTTACTGCTGGCCAGTTTCGGGCTACTATTGATGGTCCGGCTGCCGCAAAAGAATCAGATGTGATCATCCTTCTTGTACCACTTCTTGTCTCTGAAACAGGTGAAGAGGATTATTCGATTATTAAAAACGCAGCTGGCGAAGCTGGAAAAGGCTTGGAAAAAGGCGACCTCGTTATCACGTCAACAACTATGCCACCTGGTGCTACTGAAGCTGTTATTAAACCTGTTCTGGAGGAAGCCAGCGGATTAATGGCGAGTAAGGATTTCGGGCTCGCTCATAGCCCTGAAAGGCTCATGGTAGGCCGGGTCTTACGAAATCTCTATAAGTTCCCCAAAGTTGTTGGCGGGATTGATGAAGCAAGTACAGAAGCCGCTGCTGGTGTCTATGGCGTCTTTGGTGATGTTATCCAGACTTCATCCCTATTAGCTGCTGAGTTAGTAAAAGTGGCTGAAGGAACCTTTCGTGACATAAACATCGGGTATGCGAACTTTTTAGCCAAACTCTGTGAACCTCTGGGAGTTGATGCGTGGGAAATCATTGCTGCAGCAAACGAGGACACACGTGAGCATTGTATGATCCATCGTCCAAGTGCCGGTGTCGGAGGCCATTGCATTCCTGTCTATCCGTGGTTTCTTATCAACAAAGCCAAACAACTAGGCGTGGACCCTAACTTACTTCGACAAGCCCGTTACATCAACGATAGTATGCCGTATCATACGGTCGAGTTGATTATTCGATGCCTCAATGCCCAAAAGAAAGCTGTAAAAGGCTCAACAGTGAGTCTTCTTGGCATTTCTTTCCGGGCAAATGTCAAAGAGACACGGTTTGCCGCAAGCCTTAGAATTCTTGAGCTACTCCGAGAATATCATCCGGAAGCAATTCTCGCTCATGATTCATATTTTTCGAACCAAGAACTGTCCGATTATGGATTCACTCCTTCATCCCTCGAGGAAGCATTGATGGCGGACTGTGTAGTCCTCATCGCTTCGCATACAGAATTTAAGAATGCTAAGGCTAAAATTGCAGCAGTGGGGAATCGGTTAATTGACACGACAAATATGCTTCCTCACACTTCGTGGAAAGTCGGTCGTATCCCTTGACGAACGGAGGTTACAAAGTGAAAATCCTTTTCGATGTCCTTACACCAAAACAGGCTAGAATGGCAGCCGCAGTTTGGAAGCGCTTTTCTAGTGAGTATGAACTAACCATAACCTCAAGATTTTATGCTGAAACCAATGATATTCTAACATATTATGAAGTCCCTTTTGTCAGCCAAGGGAATTTTCACGAAGAGACAAGGCAAAAACTCTTAGAACGGACTCGCCGGCAGCAGTTCCTTACTGAAAACTATTCCTCGGTTGATGTAGTAGTTACCCAAGCTTCAATCGCTGCGGTTTCAATGGGGGTGGGTTTAGGAAAACCCGTCATCGTACTGATAGACATTCCCAAACGAAAGTACCTGAGTCGGCAAATCATCCCAACTGCCACATATCATTTACGGGAAGAGTTGACGCGCGGTGCATGGGAATATGAACCTGATGTGGCTATCTACATGGATGCAACACAAGAGCATTTCTACACAAAACCTCTCAAACGAAAAAATCCTGATCTTATTGTTTATAGAAACTTCGAATACCAAGCCGCGTACGCCAAAGGTCAGGTGCCTCCTGACATTTCAAAGGAACTCCGAAAAATCTGTTCAGATCATGGTGTTGATCTTTTAGAGCTAGAACGATACCAAGAGCATGAGTTTGTGCCTCCTGAACGGCTCTTTGAAAGAGCTCAAGTGGTGATCACTGGTGGCTCATCAATGGCGGTGGAAGCAGCCATTCAACAAATCCCTGCCATCTCCTTTTATCCTGGATATTTTCCCAAATTCGAATATCTAATGGACTTGGGCTATCCCCTTGCCAGAGTTCATAATATCCAAGACTTACAAGAAGCAATCGACCGAATAATAAACCAAGAACTGACACACCACAAATTCGAAGATGATCCCTTAGAAAAATTAGCTGAGATATTCAAGGAGATAGCAGACACACTATAAGCCGATTGAACACCACTTTTATGCTGATTTCACACAACGTATGCTGTTTACCCCTTTCCGCCTCTCATATTGGAAGGTGATATCTGGTGGATGTGATTGATAAAGGGATTCTCATCGAACTCGTTAAAAACTGCCGGATTACTTATCGTGAACTAGCCATCAAATTTAACATATCCTCCAGTGCCATTAAGAAACGAGTCAAAAAACTTGAAGACACTGGAATAATTTCTAGCTACAGCACTCGGCTGTCCTTTGATATGGCAGGAGTTGACCTCCTTTTTGGGATGCTAGCCACTGATGGCTCGCAGGATGAAGTTGATTTTGTTAATACATTAGGTAGCAATGATAAAATCATTGCCGCAGCTTCCTATACGGGTGGGCATTATGCCCTTATTGCGGAATTTCGCGATTCCCAAGATCTTTGGGATATTGGCGCTTTTCTTCGCAGCTTTGATTGTGTCCACAGTATTGAAACCCATCAGATACTAAGACCACCCGATCACATAATGGAGCTCTCAAAACTGCATCTTCGCGTGATAAAGACGCTTATGGAGGATCCGCGCATGTCCATTGTAGATATCGCGAATCAATCCGGGTTAACTGCACGGCGGGTTCGAAAACTCCTTAATGAGATCATCGATGGCAAGGCTGTGAGTTTTAGTGCCATGGTTGAACTTGGGTCAGCAGGGAGTATTCCTTTTTTGATGCGTATGACCTGGGATGAACGTGCAGTGGACCACCGGGCAATTCTTTCATGGTTGGAAGAAACGTTTGCAGTTTCTTTGTGGGAGACTTACATATCCGTGGAAGCTCCCATCATCATCAGTCTTCTCACAGCAGAGAGCCTAACTGAATTGGATAATATCGTTCGAAAGACTCGACGTCATAAGCATATTCCAACTGTGACCGTACAAATTGCCAAGCACCACCAATACTTCCCGGGGCTTCGAACTCAACTCTTGCAGCAACTCCTTGAAAACTCTACGTAATCTCAGCGAGGCCAATCCCCCTACTTATTCACTTGGAAAGTCTCTCCTTCGATAGGCCCGCATTTTATACCGGTACTCGTTGATTGCAAGCAAATCCATGACCTTCAGGGGCTCTCTTTTCACAAGATTACGGCAGGCCCGATAGGCTATCCAATAGGAATTCTTATTGCCACTCCTCACTAATTCCTCAACGAGAGTATACACTAGGTCAGGAATCCGACGGGCCAAATCGCTAAGGTTATTCCCTACTGAAGTTCGAGGATAAGGTTCGGACTCCTTGAACAGATGCTTGAGGATTGACACTGAATACTCAGGGTTCGAGTAGATCCATTGATTTTCTTGAACAGGACGGAGCGTTTCAGCAACGAATCGTCGTATGTTCGCTTCCCCGGATTTTACAGAGGTTAGCAAAAATGGTCTTACCTCGTGAGGGTGCCCTCTGGTAAGTTTCCGAAAGAACATCTGTGCAAGTTCACGAACTTCCCATTCAGGCGAAGCCGCTGCTTCTGCAAAATAAGGTAAAACGACTTGATACTGCGATAATCCATGATATGAAAAAACTCCTAGGGCTACTCCTTTAGTGCGCCACTCTTCACCTTTCTCAAATAATCGACGTGCAATCTCAAATACTGATGCCTTGTGATTTTGTAATGTAGTGTATAGGTATTCACTGAGAATCTTAATGGTATAGACTCGTCCATATGAAATCCTACGCTTTTCCGGAATATTACCATATAATTGATCTAGGATCTTGGGAAGAGAGGTAATGGCTGAAGCGTAATCATTATGCAGTATGGGTTGTAAAACATGTTGATTAATGCGATTTTCGATGGGTGAATCTATCAGATTCATCGGCAGCGCAAACCTTCAGAAATTTGGTGTTTATAAGCACAAGTTGATGTTTTTGGTGCTATTATTGCGGAGTTATAAAAAGACGCTTACGCCTCTCGATTTGTGAGGTTAAAGGCTTCTTGACTGTAGAATATACAAATAATGCAACAGTCACCACAAAGCATTCTGATGTGGTCCGATGTCACGATTGCGGGTCAAACGATATCGTGCATGATCCACAACGTGGTGAACTCATCTGCACAGGATGTGGCGTGGTTCTCTCTGAATCCATGATTGATCCACGTGCTGGTGTGCGAGCGTTCACACCAGAAGAAAAAGCGGAGCGGAGCACCAATGGTTTACCACTTTCACAAATGCTCCCTGATTTTGGCTTATCAACCAAAGTGTCCACCCGTTTAAACGGAAATGGTATTTCTCCGGAAAGAGCCGGGCGGCTTGAACGGATTATGCGTTGGAATTCACGGTCGACTTGGCGACGACGTAACTTCACTATTGCTTTTACAGAGATTCGTCGAATGGCCGAGAAGTTGAGTATCCCTGGGCATATTCGCGAAACCGCGGCGATTTATTATCGAAAAGCTTACAAACAGGATTTGCTTCGCGGACATAGCATCAAGGCCATGGTTGCCGCCTGTTTATTTGCATCCGCGAAAACCTGTGGCTTTCCTCTAACCTTGGACAGTATTTTGAAAACATCAGCAGAAGAGGAAAGGGTCATTAAGCGTTGTTATGTACTCTTAGTAAAAACGCTGAATCTTAAACCCAAAAAACAAAATCTTACCTCAATTGTGCCAAGGTTTGCTAATGCTCTGGGCTTGTCTGTACCCGTTGAGCAACGAGCGATTGAAATCTTAGGAGTCACCGCTCAAAAACTGGAGTTATCTGGAAAAGATCCGAAAGGCTATGTTGCGGCTGCTATCTATCTAGCCGCCAAAGAACTTGGCGAAACCCGGTCACAACAAGTTGTTGCTACAACACTAGGGATTACTGAGGTCACCTTACGCTCGCGACAACGAGAAATTGCAAAAATAATTCATTTTATGTAATACCAGACGATTCACCGCTCGCTTCCATGAGCAGCCAGCAAGTCTTAAAACACCCCATGTTCTTGCAATCCAACAGCCCTATTTAGGAATATCAGCTGTACTTCGACTCTGTGGTGTCCTACGTGTCTCGTCATTCGTTGAACTCCCTATTTATGCCCAAGTCCATTGCAGTGATTGGAGCTACTAATAACCGCAACAGAATTGGGCATCAAGTCGTCCGCAACTTGCTCTTAGGCAGTTTTGACGGTCCTATATATCCAATTAATCCCAAACTTAAAACACTCCTTAAGCTTCCTGCCTTTCCTTCCATTGAGGCTGTAACAGAAGATATTGATCTTGCAATTATCGTTCTAAGAAAAGATCGCGTCTTGGAGGTTATTGATGCCTGTGGACGAAAAGGTGTCAATGGTATCATTGTGATGACTTCAGGTTTTAGCGAGTTGGGGGATGAAGCCACAGAAGATGAGCTCCAAAAACGTGTCCAGAAGTATGGCATGAGACTGCTCGGGCCAAACTGTGCAGGATTTGCTGCTACAACCGAACGAATCTATGCAAGCTTTGAAAACCGACTTCAACCCGGACAATTAGCTTTTATTTCCCAAAGCGGAGCCATGTGTGCGGTAGTATTGGCTCTAGCTCGATCAGTGGGTCTCGGATTTAGTATGTTTGTCAGTTACGGAAACGCCACTGATAT
>SMTZ1_10006738_pt1 | contig 11753 bp, 9 predicted proteins | sample DeeMarSWOR136_30_FD_25667 | JGI IMG/M metagenome (IMG submission 25667) | reverse complement strand
AAATCGTCTACCTCGCACACGGACTCGTCGAAACTGGTACCAGAAAGCTCAAGACGCCTTGTGATGTAGGGGCCGTAAGCCCACGCCCGGCGGTGGCATTAGCCTCATTGATGAGGTGTAAGTGATCATGCCGTTGTCTTAAAGCCCTGAATCCAAAAGAGTTACGGTTTTTATTCCTTGTGGGGTGGCTAGAAGGGAAAATGTTTATTTTTTTATTTTTTTTCCTTGCTTTTTACGGTGGTCTGTGATACCGTTTGCGCATGGTGGCTTTCGCATAATGTTTTTTGCGTGTATTTTGGCCAATCAGCTAACAAGGAGGAGATGTCGGCAACGGAGTTCCAGGTCAAATTTTTTTGCGTTTTTCGTATTTTTTGCTTGAAATGTGCAAAGTCTTCTGATAGGATACAAGTAATCTTCACCAATAAAAACCTGTGCAAAGATAGTGGCACACATGTCCGCCGATCGGCGAGAAAGGAGAGTGCTAGGGAAGGGAACACAAATATTACCGGCTGTACCTGCCGACCGGAGCGCTATGTTCAAGGTTTAAGAACGCTTAATATCGTAAGTTGAACAAGCGTACATACTGTTTTGTCAGGCAGGAAGAAACCAAGATAGTGTAGAGCGCGTGGCTCTGCGAAAAGAAAAGGAAGGAGTTGAATTATGAGAAAGATGATTTTCGCCCTGGTAGTGGTCATGCTGGCTACTCCGGCCTGGGCATCTATCGCGATCACCGCGAAAGACCTGGGTGACCTACGAGTCGAGATTGGCTACTCAGGGACCGAGTTGGCCAGAGCATTTGCTCTGGATATCACGGTCGACGCTGGCACCATTGATGCGATCAGTGATTTCGCGGTTGGTGACGACAACAACGGCTACGGTATTTTCCCGGCTAACTTCAGCCGGTATATTACCGTCGATGCGACGACAGGCGAGGTCAGTGATTGGGCGGCAGCAGGTTATACACCCGTGGCGGATGCGGGCGATCCGGGTGCACTGGGTGGTCTGGGCACGAGTGGTATCACCATCGAGATGGGTTCACTTTACGACACGCAGGCTCCAGCGACATCGGGCACGCTTTGCGTCCTGACCGTCAGTGAGACGTGCAATCTGACTGTTACGACCAACGCAACGCGCGGTAACGTGGTGCTGGAAGATGCTTCCGAAGCCACTGTGGATTTGACCGGCGCGACCAATGTTGCCATCGCTGGCGCTGTCGCTTATACGGGTCCCCACCCCGCCGAATGGCAAGCGGTGGGCCAGCCCGATTGCTGGGTTGCCAGCATTAATCCGAGACAATGCCACGGCGACGCGGACGGTGCATCCCAGGGCAAGCAGCAATTCTGGGTATCCACCAACGACCTGGACGTTCTGATTGCAGCATGGAACAAATCGTTTGCCGCGATTGACGGCCAGTCGGTCGGAAACACTCCGTTGATTTGTGCTGACTTTGACAACTTGCCGCAAGGTAAGCAGGCGTTTCGGGTCTCGACCAATGACCTGGACATCTTGATTGCGAACTGGCAACTTGCTAATAAGCCGGATCCTGATTGTCCGTAATGTGTGTGGATTCAAAAGAAGAAGTAGAAATTGCCAGTTTTGAAGTGAGAGATTTGGAAATTTCGAACGGACTGGTTTTTGAAAAAGAAGAAAGGAGAAGATGATGAGAAAATTATTGGTGTTGATATTGGTTCTTGGAATGGCTTCGGCAGCGAATGCTGTGCTGATCTCAGTCAATGGCCAAACTGGGGATGCCATTCAGATTGACGAGACTGCCATCCCGGCTACGATCGCCGTGGTTGGCGAGGACACATCCAGTTGGCTGGGTTATATCATCGTTGCAGAAGGTGGCGCCGGCGCGCTAGGCAATGCGCAAGTGTTAGCTGCGGCAGGTGATTTGGGTAGTGCTAATCCCTATACGGAGGCTGGTTGGGGTGCCGGCTATGAGTTGACCATAGCGGCGAGTCCGACTGGTGCTATTTCTGTTGGGGATCTGGTTAAGTTCGACTACACCGCCGCTTTGGGTGATACGGCGACGATTGCGCTGTATGTTGACCCCGAGTATGGGATACCGGCTGCTGCAGTAGCTGTAGAGGTCGTTCCTGAGCCGATGACTATTGTACTGCTTGGCCTGGGTGGTTTGTTCCTGCGTCGTCGCAAATAGACGTTAGCCTTGGCCAAGGCCAACAAATCAGTTAGGAAAGAGGCAAGTCGTTTGACTTGCCTCTTTTTTTGTCTTGTTGCTTGCGCCGGTTCTTGCTAAAATTCGAGTTATGAAACGATTATTGGCCTTGTTGGTTTGGGGTCTATGCGTTCTTTCGTTCGGCAGTTGCCGGAGCTTCATTGGCCACAAAGGCGGTGTGGAAGTCATCGTTGATGGCGATGGAGAATTCCCCGCATTTCTTGTCGGCCGATGGAAAGCCGATGAAAGCAGTTGGGAGATCGTCTTTGAGCCGGACGGGACAATTTCCTCTGCGGTAGTCAGTCTCGGCAGAGTCAGGATGAAGCCTGGCCAGGTAACGGTTGTACCGATGAAATTGGGTGGTAAGGGAGTATTTAAGCCGGGTCTGTGGACAGTTCAATACTCACAAGAGCAGCGCGAGTTAATCGTGGAAATCGCAATAGACCACTTTCGTGTCGAACTCGGCGATAATGTGGTACATGGCAAGACTCTGGACTTTTTCGCCGGTTCAGTTTCCGGAGACGGCCAGTCCTGGTGGGCTGATCGGTTCAGCTTCCCGGAATACGTTGCGGATACAAACAAATATCAGGATTACGAGCTCCCGTTTGACCCGAACGACAATCCCTGCGAGAGCCTGTTATTCCTCAAGGTGCCGGAATCGGAGTAAACTCTCTGGTTACTTTGATTTTGTGATCTCAACGAGCTCAAGATACTTCTGCAACTGTGCCGCAGCCTTTTGATTGCCGATACTCAACATAAAGGCCACCGCTTTTTTCAGCCCGGCAGTTGCTTCATCGTAGCGCTTCTGAATTATCAGTGCCTGCGCGAGCGTTGTATGGCTATTGACGTCATACGGATTCAGATTCACGGCTTGCTGAAAATATTTGGTTGCTTCGTCAAAATTGCCGACCTCGGCCAGGACGTTGCCGAGCCTGCTGATGATCTTCGTTGAACCAGGGCTTTTTGCCAGATCGTCCCGATATCCCTGGATCGCCTGATGCAGATACTTGGAGGCTTCACCGCTGCTGCCTAATCTCTGCAATGCGACACCTATATTGTAGTGGATGTTTGACATGCTTTGCTTTACTTCGGCCTGCCTGTTGTATTCAAGAGCCCCCTTGAAGGCCTCGATAGCTTCTTGAAGTCTGCCCTGGCCTGCCAGAATCGTTCCTATCTTGTTGTATGCCTCTATCGACAATGTCGGATCAACGCGGATCATGTCTTTGTACTTCGAGATGCTTTTGTCCCATTTTTGCTCTGTGATTAGCTGTTCCGCTTGTGTGCGATACTTGCCGGTCAGCAGGTCCACAGCACCTCTGAGGACGACCGGTGCAAGCATGTTCTCTACCGGCACATAATCGTCTGTAAGTAAGACCCGTTTACCTTTTTCCTTTATATCCTCCACCTGCTCATCTGTCAGATACCATGGCTCCTCCGACGAACCGCGAAGCTGGTACTGTGTCGGATCCAGCTGCCGTTTGGATGCGATGACGACGAAGATGGCGTGGCTCCCCCGTGGGCGCTGCGTACTGACCACATAGACATAGGGGAACGTCTGCTCCAATGTATACACATACGAACCAATAAACAACGCGCTGTTATATACGTCAATCGAGTTGATCATATAGACACCGTTGTCTGTCATCACTTCATATATTTTGTCGTTGAATTCCTTTGTCACAAGCTGAAACGGCACCGAGTAATCGCTGAACGCGTCTTCATAGATAAAATCGTATGTCGGTGTCTTTTTTGCCGCCCGTTTCATTCGTATGAGCTCATCGACATATCTGCGGGCGTCCATCTGGATTGTGTTTATGGTCGTATCTCGTGCCAGGCCAAAGGCCTGCATGGCTGCCTCGGTGACCCCCGGATCGATCTCCACGACATCGTTACGACTTTCAGGCCAGTGCTTCTCGATGTACTGCGGAAAAACATATCCCCCTCCGCCGATATGCATGACCGAGAGAGTCTGGCCCTCTTCGGTCAGACCGTGTGTCAGTGCGGCAAAGACAACCGTATGAAAATAAAGCAGATTATCAAGGTCCTCCATGTCTATTACGCTGTGCATGAGTTTGTCCTGCATGAACTTCCGCTTGTCCCCCGTGCTGGATACTCGTTGGACTCCCACATAACAGTACTGGGTTTCATCCTCATAGATAACATCAGGATCCGGTTTTGCCCTTAGTCGTACGGCGGCCCCAGCTTTTTCGCACCACTGCCACGGCGCCGCGGCCATGCCTAAAAACAAACCAAACAGAATGACCCACGAGGCCGGCACGACCCACCTGCGTGCACCGTAGAGCAATCCCATCAGCATCAGGACACCCCCAACCGTCCAGACAATCGCAACCGTGCCCATCGCCGCTATCAGAAAATAACCCGCCGCGAAGGTGCCGGCAATGCTGCCCGCGGCGCCCCAGGCATATATATCTCCGACGGTCCTGCCCGTAGGCAGACCTCGTTCGAGCGCCATCTTGGCCACCACCGGGCTAATCGTCCCAAGCAGGGTGGAAGGCAGCATGAACACGAGGAACACATGTAAAAACACTCGCACGGGCCAGCTTAGGTACCACAGCCAAATCCACTCCCCAACCAGATTGTTCAACGCGACCGTGACAACACATGTCGCAGAACAAATTATAAACAACACGCTCATCGCATTCGTTGGCTTGAAGCGGTCCGCAATCCGGCCGCCGATATAGTTGCCTATCGTTATCCCGGCCAGCACAACGCCGATAACGGAAGTCCAGGTGTACAACGATGAGCCAAGGTGACGAGCGATCAGGCGACCGGCAACAAGTTCGAGCACCATGATACAGGCGCTGGAGAAGAAGACCGTGGCGCTCGGAATGGCGATTGACAGAAAATTCCTGGGTTTGTTCATATCTTTTCTTCCTTATTCTATATCACGGGAGAGTATAGCAGACGTATGTGCGGCCAACAAGCCGATTTTCAGTAGTCAAAGTAGCGAATGCCGTCTGGATCTGAGCCCGGCCAATTGAGTTTGATTGTTTTTGTCGCGGCCTGATAAACCCAGCCATATCCGTCGACTGGGTCGGAAGGAAACGTCTCGCTGTTTCCGATCATCTTGATGGTCTTCAGATTGTTGAACGGGTTCTTGGGTATTCTCGCCAGATAGTTCCTATCGACCACAAGTTGTTGGTAAAAGTCTGAGCTGGTTGGAGGGGTCTCGGGGTCGTCATTTTCGTAGCCCGGTGGGACGCCACCATGCTGGGAAGTATACAGCTCAATCGCGCTTCGCAGTATGCGCAGACTGTCCTTGACCACGGCCATCCTGGCCTGCGTTGACTGTGACCGAAATTGAGGTACGACAATAGCTGCCATAATCCCCAGCACAGCCACCACTATGACCAACTCAACCAGCGAGAATCCTCTTTTCATCTGTTCACGCCGTTACCTGCTTTACCCATTGCCAGAAGGCGTACTGTCGGTGTGCTGCAACTGCCTGCTCTTTTATCGACCTACATAATCGACTGCTTGAGTCAGCAAAAATGTTATGGGACGGCCCGTTAGCGCAGCAGGGACGTATGGAGGATTCCCTCAAAAGTCTTGACCCGACTTTCACCGTTCATCTGAATTCTCGAGAAAACTGCACTGCGCATTTCGAACGACCGGCCCTTCTGTTGGTGCGTTCGCTTCTGAGGTTCTGGCTCAACGGTCCTCGACCAAACGATAACCTGTCGGTGTCATAACGATATGAGTTCAGCAAGGCCAGAGGGTGGAGCATTGACCGTGATTTTAAGAAGAGGCCAAAAAACTGTTCTGCGGCAGGTCAGGCGTGCGACCGCGGGCGGCAGATTGCCAGCGTGGACCTCCGCCCTTGCAGAATGACAAATTATGGACTCAAGCGTGAGGCCGTAACCTTTCTGGTGCCCAGGATGCATATTTCTTATATCGGCAATTGCAAAGTTGGGGTCTGTTTTTGCCGATAAAATTGAAACTGGAGGAGAAAAATCTTGTGCCGAAAACGAACATGAGTTCTACTTGAGGCATATACTGAATGTGTGTTTACGGCCCCGGGAAACAGGGTTCGATAGGTTGGTTTAGTTGACAGACGGGCCAATTGTGATACAATATAACATGATGTTTGTTGTCGGCGGGTCGTGTTGGTGCTTGTGCAGGAGCAGCATAGGCAAGTTTGATTTCTTTCTGAAGACAAGTTTCGGGGTAAAATAATGTTTGAGCGTTTTACGGACCGTGCACGTAAGGTAATGGCGCTGGCCAATCAGGAGGCACAGCGCTTCAACCACGAATATATAGGGACCGAACATATCCTTCTCGGACTGGTTAAGGAAGGCAGCGGAGTTGGGGCTACGGTTCTTAAGAACCTGGATGTGGATATAAAGAAGCTGAGGCTGGAGATTGAGAAGCACGTCAAGAGCGGGCCGGACATGGTGACGATGGGCAAGCTGCCTCAGACCCCGCGGGCCAAGAAGGTGATCGAATATGCGATCGAGGAGGCGAGGGCGCTGAACCATAACTACGTTGGGACCGAGCATATACTGCTGGGTATTCTTCGGGAGAGCGAAGGGATAGCGGCTCAGGTTCTTCTGGATCTGGGGCTGAGGCTTGAGGATGTCCGCCAGGAAGTGTTGAATCTGCTGGGCGCTGGAGTGGATGACGGCCCTGCGGCCCTTGGGATGAAGATGACCCCGGCGATCGGTCGGAAGCCCAAGAGCAAGACCCCGGCGTTAGACAGCTTCGGCAGAGACCTTACGGAATTAGCGACCAGCGGTGAGCTGGACCCGGTCATCGGCAGGAAGACGGAGATTGAGCGGTTGGTGCAGATACTCTGTCGGCGCACGAAGAACAATCCGGTCCTGCTGGGCGAAGCGGGCGTTGGCAAGACCGCTATTGTCGAGGGCTTGAGCCAGCAGATCATCAATAAGCAAGTGCCGGAACTTCTCAAGGGCAAGAGAATCGTCGTGCTTGATTTGGCGATGATGGTGGCGGGGACAAAATATCGCGGGCAATTCGAAGAGCGAATCAAGGCGGTCATTAACGAGGTCAGGAGGGCAAAGAACGTTGTCTTGTTCGTTGACGAGCTTCATACGCTGGTGGGGGCCGGTGGGGCCGAGGGCGCCATCGATGCGTCCAATGTGCTCAAGCCGGCGCTGGCCAGAGGAGAAGTCCAATGTATCGGTGCGACGACGTTGGACGAGTATAGAAAGCATATCGAGAAAGACGGCGCGCTCGAGAGACGATTCCAGACGATCATTGTTGAGCCGCCTTCGAAGGATGAAACCCTGGATATACTCAGAGGGCTTCAGGACCGTTATGAAGCGCACCACAGGGTCCGGTTTACCGACGAGGCCCTTTTCCAGGCGGTAGAGCTGTCGACCCGATACATCACGGGCAGGTGCCTTCCCGACAAGGCGATAGACGTAGTGGACGAGGCCGGTGCGAGAGTTCGGCTTAAGAATATGACGCCTCCGCCGGATTTGACCGCAATCGAGGAGCGGATCGAGAGGCTGCAAAGGGAGAAAGATGAGGCGGTTAGAAATGCGGACTATGAGCGGGCGGCGGCATTGAGAGACGAGGCTCAGCAGCTTCTGGATAACAAGACGAAAATGCATAAAGAATGGTACGAACAAAACAAGGAGGCGACCGGCGTCGTGGATAACGAGATTATTGCGGAGGTCGTCAGCAACATGACGGGCGTGCCGTTGACGAAACTGGAGAAGAAAGAGACCCAGCGACTTTTGGAACTTGAAGTTGAGCTGCACAAAACGGTTGTTTCTCAGGATGAGGCGATCAACGCGGTGGCCAAAGCGGTCAGACGCAGCCGAAGCGGCTTGAAGGATCCCAATCGCCCCATGGGCTGCTTTATATTCCTCGGCCCGAGCGGGGTGGGAAAGACGCTGCTTGCACAGGCGCTGGCGGAGTTTATGTTCAGTGACAAGAATTCGCTCATCCGGTTGGACATGAGCGAATTCATGGAGAAGCACAATGTGAGCCGATTGGTCGGTGCGCCTCCGGGATACGTCGGCTATGAAGAGGGCGGGCAATTGACCGAAAGGATCAGACGCCGGCCATACGCCGTTCTGCTCCTGGATGAAATAGAGAAGGCCCATCCGGACGTCTACAATATATTATTGCAGATTATGGATGAAGGTCGCCTGACAGACAGCTTCGGACGAAGCGTTGACTTTAAGAACGTCGTGCTCATTATGACCAGTAACATCGGCGCCGATTTGATCAAGAATCAATCCGGTTTCGGTTTCGGCAAAAAGACACCGGAGTCGAACTATGAGAAGATGAAAGAGGTTCTTCAGAAAGAGGTGGATCATCACTTCAGGCCCGAGTTCTTAAATCGCGTTGATGACACCATCGTCTTTAAGGCCTTAACAAGGGTCGATTTGCAGACCATCGTCGATTACGAGCTTGCGAAGGTGTTCAAGCGGCTGACCGAGCACGGCTTGAAGCTGGAGTTGACCGAGCAGGCCAAGGAATTTCTCATCGATAAAGGTTACAATCCTGAATTTGGCGCCAGGCCTTTGCGCAGGGCGATCGAGCATTACATCGAAGACCCTCTCTCGGAGGCTGTCCTGGCGGGCAAATTCAAAGGCAAGAACCTGATAAAGATTGACGTGCAGGACGAAGAGAACTTGAAGTTTGAAGGCCTGAAGGTAACGGAGCCGGCCGAAAGCGAACCCGCCGTTGCGCAATCACAGTAGCCGCGGCGTATCTCGTATCGGCATCTCAGAAGCGGACGGGTCCGCCTGGTCTTACGCTTTTAATTGCGCCGCATGTTAATTTCGGATGCGTCTTGCTGCTGGGCCAACAGTTCCTCAAACTCCTTCTTACCCATCCACTCTACACGTCCATCCAGCCGAAGCACCACGTATCCATCGCGAAGCAGTGACGAGCGATATTTTTTTTCGCTGTACGCCAGAATCTCGTCGGCCGTGGCTTCAAAGTCGATCCACAGGGCTCTATATCCCAGGTCTTCGAGCCGAATGCCTGCCTCAACTTCTTTCTTGATGTTCGTGACATAAGATTCGGCAGGTAGTATCCCACTGTCTTTTCGGTATTTGAGGACCTTTTGGCCGAGCTGTTCCATGGCCCGCATGGTTTCTGAGCGGTTGACCCAATCCCTGAGATGAGCCATCGCCGCCACGGCAATGGCGGTCAAGCCGATAATGATGATAACGTCTCTTAACAGGGCTTTTTGCCGTTTGATCATACTTGCTGGCTCTTGGCTTGTGATTCCATTGGCGTGCTGCGCTTCAGGATCCTGTTCTTACCAGGCCGTTTTGAACGGACAGTTTGTCTTCGGCAAACAGTTGTATGGCCTGCGGATATGCGATACATTCCTGCTCAAAGACTCTGGCAGCGAGGGTCTCTGGGCTGTCCTGATCTTTGACCGGGCAGGCTCGCTGGACAATGATAGGCCCTTTGTCGTATTCGTTCGTGCAAAAATGTACGGTGCAGCCGCTTATTTTGCACCCTGCTTTTAGTACCGCCTCGTGCACGTAGTGTCCCCACATACCCTTTCCGCCGAAGCTCGGCAGCAGGGCGGGGTGAATGTTCATCACCCGATTCTCATATCGGGCCGGTATTTTCCACAGGCAAAGCCAGCCGCCCTGGACGACGAGGTCGACGTTTGCGGCGACAAGCTCTTGTTCGATGCGTTTGCTGAATTCGTCGATGTCGGGATAGTCCTTTTTACGGACTATTCTCACGTCCAGCCCGGCATTTTTCGCCCTTTCGACGCCAGCCACGGTCGAGCGAGAGCTAATCACCAAAGCAACTTTTGCATTTAGCCGACCGGCTTTGATGTATTCGAGGATATTCATTAGCGTTGTGCCGCCACCGCTGATGAGCACACCAAGCCGAACCGGCTTTTGGTTTTGTGCGGCAGGCTCCTGTTTGCCTTCGACGTCGCGCCCCAGATTGAGAGCCTGGTTTACGAGTTGGTCGGCCGTCGTATTCTTTTCTCTGGTAATATGTTGGACTTTCCAGTTTTTGAACTGGCCGAGAAGCCCAACGGCTTGCTGGAAAAGGGGTCTGATCTGCTCACTCTTTACCTTGTACTGTCCATTGATCTGTTTGACGAGCAGCTCGCTGTCGCTGAATACCGTGAGCTGTTCAGCCTGGATTTGTTTTGCGGCCTCGACGGCTTTTATGAGACTGGTATATTCGGCCACGTTGTTTGTCGTTCTGCCTAAAACCAAGGCCTTGGCCTGTAATTGAGTCCCGATCGGGTCGGTCAGGACGAAACCGGCGGCGGCCGGGCCCGGGTTACCCCTGCTGGCGCCGTCTATGTGAGCGAATATTTCTTCTGGCAATGTATCAACTCCTCAAAATTAGGACCGAAAAGAAACCAGACACGCGTGATTCAGGTTCAAGCTCAATAGAGCAGGCCGTTCTTGTCGCTTCTAAAGTTCCTGCAGATTGCCAAGCACAAGGATCCTCGTGCAGTTGGGACAGCGAATGATATCATCCTTGGTCATCAGCAGATTGACACACTCAGCAGGGATACCCATAAAGCAGCCGCCGCAGCTATAGGCTTCCTTTTTCCCCTCCTGCTGTTCTATCACTGTGACCGCATGGCCATCGTACGTCTCGGCGACGCGCTTGAATGTCTCCAGCGATTCACTGGGGATGGCCCGTGCAACTTGGTCCCATTCCGCTTGGATCTTATCGATCTCGGCCTGGTATTTACCTGCCAGCGCCTCGCTTTCTTTTCGGGTTTGTTCCAGAGTCTGTTTCTGCTCATCTATCTGTTTCTGGATATCTTCGCACTCTGCTTCATCGGCCTCAATATCCTTCAGCAGTTCCAGACTTTGGGTCTCGATCTTGGAATTGTCAGCCTTGGTTGTATTGAGCTGGGTGAGGACCGCGGCGTACTCTTTGTTTGTCTTTGCGGTGTTGAGCGAGGCTCTTAGCCTGGCGATGGTCTCATCTTTGGTCTTCAGTTCCAGTTCCAGACGGTCGAATTGGACCTTGCTCAGTTGAACCTCCTCCTTTTTGGCTTCGAGGGCGTTTTGAAGGCTTCGGATCAGATTTTCCTGAATAACGACGTTTCTTCTACACCTTGTAAGCTTTGCCTTTTCGGCTCGCAGGCGATTTTCGACACTTTGAAGTCTCAGCAGCCCATTCAATACAGGTCCCATTTACACTCCTTTACGCCAGCCTTCAAACTTTCAAGCCCCGTATTATCTTCACTTCTGTTTGGGTCTGCAACAACATTTTTCTTTTTTTTCTTTTCGGGCGGCTGTCTGTATAATGGCCTGCGATGAAGGAGCTGTTGAAAAAACTCATTCAGGCTGAAACGACGCCGCAAAGGGGCGAACGGACCGCGGCGGAGGTGATTTCAGCCGAGCTGCGCCGTTCGGGCATCGAGTCCACGATAGATACCTGGGACGAAAACAGAGCGAATATCGTCGCACGGGTAAGGTCCGGCGGGCGCAGGGCGGCGCTGCTATTTGCCTGTCATCTTGATGTGGTCGGTCCGGGCGAGACGGCCTGGGAGCATCCGCCATTCGGTGCGGTCGAGCGTGACGGCAAGATCTACGGCAGAGGCTCGGTGGATATGAAGGCCGGGATC
>SMTZ1_10035164_pt1 | contig 11754 bp, 5 predicted proteins | sample DeeMarSWOR136_30_FD_25667 | JGI IMG/M metagenome (IMG submission 25667) | reverse complement strand
AGACTCTCGTAGAGTCCACGTGACTCCGCGGAGATACTTGGTTCCTTTGCTATTCGTAGAATATTAATGTAAAATCGGTACAATTCTGCCTATTGCGGTCTATTTTGGTAAACCTGTATTGAAGGATTAAAATATGGACCGCGCTTTTACCGCACTTCTTAAAAAAGAAAGGGGAGTGATTGAAGTCACTCCCCTAATTCCAAATTACAGAGTTCTACCTTAGCAGAATAAGTTTCTCAGTTTCCTTGTAATCCCCCGCCCTGAATTTTAGGAAGTAGACACCACTGGGAACCTTTCTATTTAAATTATCAGTACCATCCCAGGAAATGACTGTAGGCACTAAGCAGTAATCACTAGGCAGTAAAAATTGTTTCACCAAGCGACCAGAAACATCGTAAATTTTGAGTGATGGTGTTTCACGATTTTTAATAGTTTGGTAGCCCAATCTAATACCTATTGTTTTGCAAAATGGGTTTGGATAGACTTCAAGGAATGTTGCAACATTGGATTGTTTATTTTCTTTAATACCTACACCTGAATTATACAGTATTGTCACGTTATTTGAATTGTAGTTTGCACATGCTATGTCTAAAGCGCCATCGAGATCAAAATCAGCAGACATGATCCCCCAAGGGCTATTGCCGACTGTATAAGTCGCAAGACTGTCAAATGTTCCATCGGTCATATTCAATAACACAGCCACAGTATTTGTACCGTTATTACTTGCAGTTAGGTCGATATCTCCATCACCATCAAAATCACCTCCGTGGAGAGCCCTTGTATTGCTTCCAGTAGTATAACCGACAGGGCTTGCATATGTACCGTCACCGCAATTTAATATAACTGTTATGTTATTACCGCTGTAATTCGCCGTGGCAAAATCAATGTAGTTATCACCATTGAAATCATTACTATAGACTGCGGTCGGATTATCACCAACTGCATAATTTGCTAGCTCAGGAAAATTCCCGTCACCATCATTCAATAATATCGAAATATTGTTATTACCTGCATTCGTAACACCAAGATCCAAGTCACCATCATTATCCACATCCTTTACTGCTACACCGCGTGCCCATGTTCCGGCACTATAGGTGTATGGTCCAACATAACTCCCATCCCCGTTGTTCAACAGCACCCGGACATTATTTCCAGAACCCCATCCGTCGGTCATCACAAGATCAATATCACCATCAGTATCAATATCACCACCAGACAAATTTTGCCCGAGCGTAGCTGGTGCATATGTTGCAAATACGGTAAACACACCGTTTCCATTGTTTTTGAGGATGACCAGGTGTGACGTACCAGGTTGGTTATGGGCAGAAGCCAAGTCTATATCGCCGTCGCTGTCAAAATCTGCGCCATACAGAGCTATCGGGTCACCTTGGACCGAGATATAAGCAGGTGCTGCAAACGTACCGTCACCATTGTTGAGCAGGACGACAACACTATTTGGATTAGAAGTTGCCGCAATGTCGATATCCGAGTCACCGTCAAAATCAGCCACAAATATACCGCGCGGTTCATTACCAGCTGTAAAATTGAGTGGATTTTCGAATGTCCCGTCTGATTGGGTTGAGACTTCGGAGGTGAAATCCCAGACAAAACCCCCGAGATAAGGGCCAATAAGTGACTGAATATCTTTTGTCAGTACTGCAGTAACTACTTCGCCGTCAACAAAATTGGCAGCAGGATCAAGGCTCACAGTTGATGTTGCACTATTATAACCAATAATACCCATGTGAAGTCCTGACTGACTACCATGAGCAATGAATGTTGAATCATTAAGAGTTGTAGAATCGACCTCAAGATTGAAAGTTGCTGATACATCGTTCGCCAGTGGAACGTCTAATTGATTCTGCATGGGGTCTGTCGTTGTGACGTTAAGCGCCCTCTCATTGAGCAATATGGCGATACTGTCAACATCATGACTTATCGAAGCTAAATCAAGATCGTAGTCATTATCAAAGTCAGCGTAGATTACTGAAGATGGTGATGTGCCTGTAGCGTACTCAATGGCGGGTTCGAACCCGCCAGAGGCATTACCAAGAAGTACTGAAACATCATTGGAAAGAAGATTTGCTACCGCAAGATCGAGCTCTCCATCTCCATTGAAATCAGCTGAGCACAAACCCATTGGTTCGTCGCCAACAGAATAGTTTACAGTTGAACCAAATGTACCATCGCCATTGCCGAGTAGCCGAGATACATTGTCAGAGTCATAGTTAGTAACCGCCAGATCAATATTACCATCACCATTGAATTCAGATATACACAACGCCCAGGGCGCTGTCCCCACAGCATAATGGCTGGCTGGAGAAAAATTGCCATCACCGTCACCCAACAGAACTGATATATTATTTGAAATGGCGTTTGCAGTAGCAATGTCACAATCACCATCATTTTCAAAATCACCACTTACCACGGTTAGCGGCATGTCACCGACTGCGTGCTGCGTGGGCGGAGTAAAAGAACCATCACCATTACCCATCAATATTGAGACGCTGTCAGCATGCATATTGGCAACAACAAGATCAAAGTGCCCATCTCCATTGAAATCTCCACCAAACACTGCATGTGGTGACGAACTGGCTCCGTAATTCCCACCAAGTGTGAATGTTCCATTACCGTTACCTAGAAGAATTGTGGTGTTAGCAGAACCCTGATTTGCTGTTGCGATATCGACATTGCCGTCCTCATTGAAATCAAATGCGCATATTCCTTCGGGTTGTGTACCTACATCATAATTTACTGCCGATTGGAACGATCCGTCACCGTTGCCTATGAAGATAGAAACATCGTTCGAAATTATATTGGCTACTGCGATATCAATGTGACCATCCGCATTAAAATCAGCGGCTGCTGCAGTAATTGGACGAGCACCGGATTCATGTTCCGATGACAATACAAACATACCTGACCCACTGTCCACACGCGTGACAAATTGCCACACAAACCCTGAAAGCGAATCACCTGATACAGACTGAATGCCTCTAGTCAGTATCATAGTACCCCATTCTCCACGTTCAAAACCTGCATCAGGATTGATGGTAATCATCCGGGCAAGACTATCATACATGATGACACCTTCTTGTTGCCCAGTCAGATGCCCATTAAGCCTTACTGTATTTGCATTAAAGGTTGCTGGATTCATATCAATATTAAACATGGCAGAGACGTCGGTGGTATCAATGACGTTCACCTCATTCTGCATAGGTATGGTGAGTTCAACAACTGGAAAATCGGCGGTTGCTCCTGGCCCACCATACGCACCCATATCATTTCTTGTGCCATCCGGATCATTATACTGAGATAATGGATTACCTGAGTCAATACAGGGAGATCCTGGTTGCAGATGATAATCACCGTTCGGCTCATCTACATTCACCGTTCGGCTCATCTACATAGAGGGGGTCCATAGATATACTACCTTGCCCCGACGAACAATAGTGATAATTTTGACCGTTATTCCACACATTGTTGTATGAGAGATCAGTAGGGACACTGGGATTAACGCAACCTATCCCATACGTGGTGTTTCCTGTAACGATGTTGTTCATAATGGTAGGTTGGTATCCGCCGCTGTCATATATGCCAATGTTATTATTCGCAATTGTATTATTAATTACGGGCGCATCTGTACTCAAGCCTATTCCGGTGTAGGTATTATCTACAACTACATTGTTGTGTACATACGCATTAGCTTGATTCCACGTAACGATGCCGAAATCATTTCCTTTAACTCTATTATTGCAAATTTCTGGTGTGGCTCCGCTATTACAAAAAATACCTGCACCACCTGGCATAGAGCCGCCAGAATTAGCACCGGTAACTGTGAACCCATGAAATTTTGTATCATTAGTAATATCGTTTCCAGATGCGAATACCACATCGCCTGTATCTCCTCCTCCATCAATTATTGAAAGACCTTCTCCAGCTCCCATTACTACTACATCAGCTTTCAGCGTTATCTCTTCATAATATGTTCCCGGCGCAACCAAAACTACATCGCCGGCATTTGCTGCGTCTATTCCTTCCTGTATAGTCGGATAATCACCAGGAACGTGTATTACATCTGCAGAAATATATCCAATTAGAAATATTACCAGCAAAATATACATTGAGATGGATTTATTCATTACTGCCTCCATTTTGATTATATACCTGACAATCACTGGTGTCAATATTCTTATGTGACCGTTAATAGATATCGTTATCACTCTTTGCGGAATGTAAAGAAGGTACTCATTAGAACAGAAACGCTTGACTTGAATCCGAAGTTTACTGAAATGATGCCAATATCGATGTTGAGGTGATAGAATGGTCAGACGCCGTGGACTAGCAGTCCGCTTGGTCTATTTGGCGTCAATAAAGGCTCAAGATCATCTACCCTCTTATTTCCATCTCCACACCATTGAATTGGCATAACCGCCTTACCTTGAAAGGAGAGGCTAGGAAAGGTGTGACTTCGCTATAGATACTCTTGAAATTCTTTCAATGCCATATGTGCATGTCTTAGAATTAATTTAAGAGTTTTAGGTGCCAGTGTTTTTCCTGAATGCACCGGCACTGTCACAATTAGATCTTTTGCTTTATGATAGAGAAAAAAATGACTTCCCCGAGTGCGAACATGTACGAAACCTGCTTTTCTTAATGCTTTAACAGCTTTCTTGCCTGTTATTCTTGGTAATTTTGTCACAAGCTAGCTTTTGCCAACTTGACTGGTATTTCAAGGGGAATTGGTTTACCAAGTTCTTTCAAGGTCTCAATATACCCAAGGATGGCTTCCTGGGCGTTTTCAACTGCCTCTTCCCACGTATCACCCTGAGTTATACAACCAGGCAGTGCAGGAACAGTTACTGTATAACCACCATCTTCATTTTTTTCGAGATTGATTAAATACCTAAGTTCCATAATTTATTATAAATCAAAACGAAAAAAAGTCAATATGCATTGATTGTGGATATAAACGGCATAGAAACATTAAGAGATTGCTCGCAATAACTATGAAAATTTTGAAAGGAATGGTGTTATTACTAAGGGAAAATGTTAAGAAATTACCAAGGCGAAATGTTAATTTTGAGTATAGCCGAGATTTTTTATTTTGCAAGTACTTTATCTTTTCCATAGACAAATTTCTTCCATGGATGGCGAGCTGGTGGGCGGTAAACATTCCGTATTGGTACCACACGATATTCTCTTTGAGTAAGTAATTTTTCTATTCTTTTTTCTTTTTTAAGGATTTTATTGTTTTTCGCGAGCTGAGCTTGAGCAATGATTTGGTTTTTATAAACGACCAGGATACGGCGATTATGGAGGATACAGACATCTACTTTTTTATGGCTAAAGGAGAGGACCATACGCGAGGGTGGGATTTGCACTATCTGACCATGGATTTGGATGGTGTTATCGTTGTTCACGCGCCGCGTCTTCTTATCACAGAAGACAAGATCGAGGTTCTGGTCTTTTGGTACAGGCATATAAGTTGATTCCGCCTGATGAGTGTAGCGTGTGTTATACCAGGGCAGGAAGCTGTTCAGCAGGAATTTATTGGCTTGGGTGTAGGTTTTTATTTTTGCCAGGCGCAGTTCTTTAATGAAGCGATCCTGGAACAGGCGAAAGGTCACTTCGATTCTGCCTTTGGCTTGCGGTGAGTTCGCCCAAATGATATTGATGCCTAATTCCTTCAGGGCGCGTTCAATTTGGGTATCTGGCTGTTCTGGGTCAACGGTATAGTGGAGTCCGCCATGGCGGGTTGTTTTAAAATGGCTGGCTTTGTCCACATAGAGAGCCATAAAGATGCCTTTAATTTCAATAAAGCGCCTCAGTACGTGCATATTGGCAAAGAGAGTATCCTGAGGAAAGAGTTGGGCATAGGGGACTTCGTTGGTCGCATCATCAATCATCGCGATGAGCCACCATTTCTCTTTGATCTGTGGTAGCCAGTGGTGTTGTGAGGAGTCCATTTGCACCAACAGGCCGGCTTTGGGCATGCGGCGACGTTGTCGATGGACCTTTCTTCTCTTCTTGGACGCATGGTCTTTGTGTCTTATCAGTATTTGCCGGAGCGATTCATAGCTGTACACGAGCTTGTGGACATCTCGGAGCTTGTCCCTAAAATGCATGATATTGAGATCGTAGTAGAGCTTCCGGCGTAACCTTATGATCGCTTTAACATCACGTTCAGGAATCTTATTGCCCGGTGGTGGCAGCGCTTGCTTCCGGAGCAACCCCTCAAAACCATCAGTCAGCAATCGTTTCTTTAAACGCGATATATGAACAACACTCAAACCCAGCAACTGCGCCGCTTCTGTGCCTTTGAGTTTCTTCTCAACAACATCTCTTAAAACCTTAAATCGCTTAATGTCTTTTTGCGTCACTAATAACTTCTCTCCCTTCACCTGCGATATCCTCCTTTCTACGGGAGAGTATCGCAGAAATCACTTCTCCGCAACTGCAAAAAATTAACATTTTCGCTTAGTAATAACTATTAACATTTCTGCTTGGTAATATCAACCCTAAGTTATTCAGTTGACAAACTTGATTTTAATCACTATAATAGTTTACTGAGTTAAAAAAATTGTGATTCTATTTCTAATACATGAAGACGTATATGGTTTTAGTTAAACCAGCATAGCGCTTGATGGGTGACGCCTGGAGGAAAGCATGACCCTACACCAAGAATTCATAAAAGTGGCAAAAAAGAAAGGTGACAAATTAGCAATTATCGACCGAACTACAAATCGGAGAGTCACCTATGCGCGATCCTTAGTCGCATCACTGATCCTGGCTAACAAAATCAAAAAATATGAGGACGATTTCATTGGGATAATGATACCGACCTCAGCCGGAGCGATGTTGTCCATTTTCGGAGTTCTAACGGCAGGAAAAACACCGGTCATGATTAACTATTCAACCGGGGCTGCTCGGAACGCTAAATATGCCCAAAAGAAATGCGGTTTCAAAACGATTATCACGTCGAAATCATTGCTTGACAAAATCGGATGTCCGTACATAGATTACATGGTTTTCATTGAAGATGTGATGAAAAGTATTACGTTATTTGACAAAATCAAGGCAGTCCTAAAGGCAAAACTCCCTGTGTCGATACTCCAAAATCTGGTCCACAAGGGCAGCGATGATGACAACGTGGTAATAATGTTCACTAGCGGACGTGGTAATAATGTTCACTAGCGGCAGTGAAAAGGACCCGAAGGCAGTGCAACTTACGCATCGAAATATCGGATCAAATGTCCGGGATATCCAGGTGGTTCTCGAGATAAAAGATGAAGATGTCATGCTCGCGAACCTACCCCTATTCCATGTCTTTGGGCACAATACAAATTTTTGGTTGCCACTATTGAGTGGTCTTAGCGTGGTTACCTATGCTAACCCCCTTGAATATCGGACAATCAGCAATATTGTACGCGAGGAAGAAGTCACCTTAATGGTCGGAACGCCCAGTTTCTTTTTGGGTTACCTCAGGCAATCGGAACCGGGTGATTATGCCACAATCCGAATTGCCGTTACCGGAGCGGACAAAGCCCCTAACTCGCTCCGCAGGTCGTTCATGGATAAACACAACGTCCAACTGTATGAAGGCTATGGTGCAACAGAGACAAGCCCGGTCATATCTACTAATACGCCTAGCGCCAACAAACCGGGGAGCGTTGGAAAACCCCTACCGAGTGTGCAAGTCAAGATCGTTGATGTTACTACTGGTAACGTACTCACGCAGGGTCAAGAAGGGAAGATCCTAGTCAAAGGCGATCTTGTGATGAAAGGGTATTTAGATGACCTAGAGGAAACTTCACTCCGTATACAGGACGGGTGGTATGAAACCGGTGACATGGGTGTTTTGGACCAAGAAGGCTATTTATGGCACCGGGGGCGGTTAAAGAGATTCGTCAAAATAGGTGGAGAAATGGTGTCGCTCGTTAGGATCGAGTCGGTCCTTAATGAATTATTACCCACTGATATCGAGTGCTGCGTAGTAGAAATCCCTGATGCGGTTAAAGGTGCCAAAATAGTTGTCGCTGTCAGCAAGGAGGTAGATCAGAATAGGTTGATGAAGGCACTGTCGGAAAAGCTGCCGTCGATTGCACTACCCAAGCAATTCCTTGTGTATGGCGATCTTCCCAAAATGAGCAGCGGTAAGATTGACTTCCGTACCATAACTGAAAAGGTCAGAGGACAATTTTTGGACAAAGACTTCTTAGTATAATGAGGTTGTAAGATGGCGCAAGGTTGGCACAAAAGGGTCGGTTGTTAAGGCGAACCCTTTACTTTGTACTAGACTCAACAATCATCCCGAATCCATATTATCTCATGGAGAAAATCTTGCAAGTAACTCCATCATTGGCACGGATCGTATCCTCCTTCTCCACTGTGCGATTATACCGAACTGCAACAGAGTTTCAAAGAGTCTTTCTCGAAAATCTATTATACAATTTGGCAAAATCTATTATACAATTTGGCACAAGTAAAAAGAGGGTTGGTTGCTAAACATCAACCCTCTTTTTACAGCTTCATGCGTCATTTTCTATCTGCAGATAATCATCTTTTTGGTCTCCGTATGATCGTTAATCTCTAATTGGTAAAAGTAGACACCACTCGGTACAGGATCATTTGTTGAAAATCGTAAATTCCAATCAACATTATAGAAACCAGCCATTTGAAATTCATCAACCAAAGTCTTTATTAATCTACCATACGAATCATATATATTCAGACGCACATTCGTGTCGAAAGGTAAAGAATATTGTATTGTAGTTACTTTACCTGAAGGATTTGGGGAATTATGAAAAACCTTTAGATAACTAGCTGTTGGTAGGATACTGCTTCTGGACTCATCATCATTTATTCCTGGACCCACTGAGGGCAAATCAGCATCTTTAACAATCATCTCTACCTCTTGAGTATCAGACGGTGGATTACCATTGTTTAAATATAGGTTTATCAAAATGTAGAGATGTTCTTCTTCTGATGGAATGTCGCCACCTGTGTATACCCACTCATGTATCAAGAAGCCAGGGTTGGGGGGTTCGGTGTAGTGACCGTGTATACTCTTGAATCTAATGGAGTCTTCCTGCCAATCGAAATAGTGAGTAGAATATGTTTCGGTAAGTTCTATGGCAAAACTGTCTTTGTTACCAGGGACACCAGGCTGCACAACATACCATGAATCATAAGGGTTGTCCCACCCCCACTTGGCAAATTCGATGTCAACTTCAGTAACATTATCTCGATAAATATATGGAGAAAAGACAACATTCTTGTCGAGGCTATCCAGTCGTCCAATTATGTAGAAACGATGCATGCCATAGCGTGTGTATTCGTTAGTTGTCATTTCAGTTGTTATTTCAGAGCAGTACCAAGTATTATAGACATGAGTGATTTTCAGGTGTAACCACCCATTGCCATCGACCCATACATTTTCATTGCCATTACACCAGAAGTTTGAACCTGGATTCCCGTACCAATCTCTAACTGTCCACTCCCGGTCGGCGAAAGAGATATTTCGAAATTCCCGAACTATTTCGAAATAGTCATCGCTAGAATCATGAATAGCAGGATTATTTATACTGATGATTTTTATTCTAAAATTATCATGAGACCCATAATCTGAGGGTATAGTCCAATGATGTATTCCATCATCAAGTGTATTATCAACTATTGTATCATAAACGATGGTACCTTTGTGTGCTTCTATTCGTACATAACCACTAATGCCAGTACTGGTCCATGTTATGTCATATGTGTTGTTAACTATCCAGCTTTCACCGCCGTTAGGGGCCGTAACTTCGATGTATTCATCAACACTAGCAGGCATTTCGCCCCAAATTTTTTGGCCATCACGTGTATCAGTCCACGATACGTGAGCTTGGTTATCGGAATCACGGCATATTCCCACAACACTATCAACAACTATTACCCCGACATCATCGACCTGGACAAAGTTGAATGGACGATCATTAACCGACGACGTTGCATAGTGTACACTTCCGCTCCAAGCATATGCTACACACCAATTCCCATCCTGCTCAATACATTCTGGACATTGAATCTCGATGTTATCAGCTGCCCAGTTCCAGCTACTACCACCATTTGTAGTATATATGTAGTAAAGATAGTCACTCGACAACTGCCTGCAGGGAATCAACACATCATCTGTACTGTACGAACAGATATCGGGATAAGTCAAAAAGAAAGAGTAAAATCCTACCGTTGACCAACTATTCCCCAAATCGCTGCTTTTTGAGTAATGGAGTAGTTTTTTTACGTATTCGAAGAACGCTACATGCAATAACCCTGACGCGTAATAGATTTTCGGTCTAAAGTAATCACCAGATCCCGATGATCCGTAAATGGGCACTCTGCCTGACCATGTTTCTCCTCCATTGGTTGATCTCCTGAACTCGACATCACGATTGCCAAACTCGTCTATGAAATTATACACGCAACCAACTGTATTACCACCCATCCAAACTAAGTCACTCAACCCGCGGTTCGGATTATCGATTGTGAAGAAGCTAAATGACGCACCCTGCTTAGGGGCACGCGCACATTGTACATATCTCCATTCTCCATTATATCGAAGATCAAAGGACAACACAATGTAATCTTGCGTCACAGCGATTGAAGGATAGCATTCTTCCCAAGGGCTACCATAAGAAAATGCGCAAAAGAGATTCCAATTTCTACCATTATCATGCGAATCATAAACAACTATACAGGGATCTCCGTCATATGTTCCCTCGCATGTACAGTAAACATTATTTGAACCGTCTTTTGCCAAACATGAATGCCTATGAGGTGGATATGGAGGATCATTTGACACGAGCACATCAGATCCCCTTGTATCTAGTAGGATATCGTCTATTTCCGGAACGAATTCTAGCTCATTGTCTGCAATTATTATCTCGGGCATTGCGTCCGTCTGAAAATCAACTGGAGAGTAAATACTCATATGTGAATCTTCAAAGGAAACATTGCTGGTTGTTTCCGTCAATTCCACAGAATTCAGTTGCCCTGTTTCTACCAGATTGGTGGCTTGTGCATTTAAAAGTACGCAGCTAGTAATCAATGCATTAACTACAAATCTCTTACCCATATCTCCTCCTCTTTTTTGTGTAATACTAATATACCAATAAAATGATTTTACAATTTACATAAAATTACTTTAGATCCTTAGGATTCTCTCTCCCGATTCTAATACATAGCTAAGCTCTGAATATTGCAAATCACATATACGTACTATAGTAACCAAATACCCGTTTGTCAAGCTCATTAGCAACATTTAAGTATCGAGTACTATTTTTGGCACAAATTAGACACTTGGATGTATGATCGAAGAACGCACTCTCGCAAAACGTTGTGAATATTATGGCTGACGCAAAGTAGTTGCAATGGTAAACGGACTGATAGTGCGACGCTCCATTCTTTTTTTACACTTAATTCTATATATCACATCTTGACGGAGGAACAATTGTTGATATATTGATATAAGACACTTTTCTGTAAACCTTTATAGAATTTTTTGTTGCTAACCTGTAGATGAGGAGGAGACATTACGCACATAACCGACGGCGCCTTCGCTGTAATTGATTATACATATCTCTTGTCCATATCGCTGTTTAATCCCTTTAGGTTATTGTTTTCAAGAATTTCAATTATGTCTATAGGAGGTATTGCTTAGATAATAACAAGAGCATTATTTAGTTGGGGGTATACACAAATTAAGCCTCAAAG
>SMTZ1_10008710_pt1 | contig 11754 bp, 13 predicted proteins | sample DeeMarSWOR136_30_FD_25667 | JGI IMG/M metagenome (IMG submission 25667) | reverse complement strand
GCGCGGGGGAAGCACGCAATTATGCCTTGCCGGAGACCCCGCTGGGAGGCGAGTATGTCCTCCCGGGGAGCTGGAAGAGAAGGCAGAAATAGGGTGCAGGGTGCGGGGGGCAGGGAGCAGGGGGAAGAAAAGGGTGTAGGGTGTAGGGTGTTGGGTGTAGGGTGCAGGCGGGGAAAAGGCGAAAAGGGGAAAAGGCGAAAAGGGGAAGAAGAATAAAGGATCGAGCATGAATTCCGGGAAGACGGCAATCCTCGCGGCTATCTCTTTATTCTTATTCTATGCCCTTCTGATCCTCTCCCTGCTCACCTTTCTGGAGGGGCCCAGATTTCTGGAGGTCCTATCCGCTCCCGACACCCTCTTCGCGGTACACCTCAGTGTCATCGCCGCCACCCTGGCCATGCTCCTGGCCATAGCGATCGGGTTACCAGCCGCCTATGCCCTTTCCCGGTTTCAATTCCCGGGCAAAAAGATAGTGGACACGCTGCTGGAACTTCCCCTGATCATGTCCCCGGTCGCCCTGGGAGCGGCCCTGCTCGTATTCTTCAACACCCCTTTCGGAAAGGCGATCCAGGAGAAGGGGGTCTTGTTCGTCTTTGAATTTCCGGGGATCGTCCTGGCCCAGTTTGCCACCATCGCGGGGCTGGCGACCCGGCTCATGAAGACCGCCCTGGACGAGATCTCTCCCCGTTATGAAGCCGTGGCCCGCTCCCTGGGGTCAAACGCCTGGGAGGCCTTTCGGAAGATCACCCTGCCCCTTTCTTTCCGGGGAATTCTGAGCGCCATGATTCTCTGCTGGGCCAAAGCCGTGGGAGAGTTCGGGGCCACCGTCATGCTGGCCGGGACCATGGCCTTCAAGACCGAAACCATGCCCATCGCCATCTTCATGAGCCTGGCCTCGGCGGACATTCCCAAGACCATCATCCTCATCTTGATTCTTGCCGGGATCGGCCTCACGGCCCTGTTTGCCGTTCGCCTGGTGGAAAAGAGGCCCCAAGTCCTATGATCGAAGTTCGGGGACTGAATCTTTCCCTGGGAAATTTCCGAATCCAAAATCTGAACCTCACCGTACGGGAGGGAACTTTCAACGTCCTCCTGGGGCCCACGGGGGCGGGCAAGACATTGATTCTGGAGTCCATCGTCGGGTTACGGAAGATCCAAGGAGGACAGATCCTGATCGGCGAAGAGGAAGTCCAGCACCTGCCCCCGGAAAAGCGGGGGATCTCCTATGTCCCCCAGGATTTGGCCCTTTTCCCCCACCTCTCGGTGGAGAAGAATCTCGCTTTCGGGCTGAGGTCTTCCCCCAACGACCTGCTCAAGGATGGCTCCTACCTCGCCCGGCTGGTAGAGACCCTGAAGATCGAACATCTTCTCCAGCGCCGCCCGCACGGGCTGAGCGGAGGAGAAAAACAACGAGTTGCCCTGGGCAGAGCCCTGGCCCCTTCCCCCCGTTTGCTCCTCCTGGATGAGCCGCTGGCTGCGCTGGACCCGGCATTGAAGGATGAGATCCAGCAGTTGCTCATTTCTCTGCACCGGTCGCTCGGCTTCACCGCCCTCCATGTAACCCACGACCTGGATGAAGCCTACCTCCTGGGGGGAAGAATCAACGTCCTCATCGGCGGAAGGCTCGAGCAGAGCGGCCAACGGGAGGAGGTCTTTCTTCACCCCCGCACCCTCGAGGTGGCCCGTTTTCTGGGTTTGCGAAACCTGTTCCCGGGAAGAGTCCTGAAGACGGGGGGGGCAGAGGATTCGACCACCGTCAGTCTCTGGGGAAGGAAAATCGTCATCCCCTCCAGCCATAGTGCCAAAAGTGTCTCCCCTGGAGAAGAAGTGATTCTCTACCTCCGCCCCGAGGAGGTGATGATTCTGCGGCCGGGCAAACCGGTCAAAGAAGCGTTGCGGGGGAATATATTCGCGGGCGAAATCGAGAGAATTCTGGACCGGGGTACGCACCGATGGGTCTTATTCCGGCCCAGCGGTTTGGATGTTCATCTGGAGGTCAGCCTTCCCAATTATGTTTTCCGAAATCTGGGTCTCCAGGAAGGGCAGGAAATCCAGGTGGCCATGCGGCGGGAGTCGTTCTGGGTGATTCCGAAAAAATAGCGATCAGCGGTCAGCTTAGGGGCGATTCATGAATCGCCCCTACTTATTTGGCTGCTGTTTTTTGTCCGATGGCCTTGTTCAGGATCTCGACCCCCTTTTGGGAGGCGATGATCGATTCCGTTAGCGACTGCCGGGCGGCTTGGGGGTTGTGGAACCCGTCGCTGTTTTCCGCCGTCCACCACTCCCAGAGGATGTGGGCACGGTCGTGCTCGTTCCGGGCTTTCTTCAGGATTTCCTCGCCCACCCCCAGATCCTTGGCCCGGATGAAAGTGTTGATCAGCTCGCCCAGCCAGAACTCCGCTTTGCGCATCTTGCCGCGGACATAATTCTGGATGGCGTCGACCTGGTACTCGGCTTCTTCGGCGGTCCACTCGGGGTGGCAGCGGACGCAGGTATCCTTCAGCATGTACCGGGCGCTGCGCTGCCCGTGAAAGGTGTACTCCTTGCCTTTCCCCAGCTTCACCCTGGGCATGTGGCAGTCCTTGCACTCGACTCCTGCCCTTTCGTGCTTGGACCCCCAGTTCGTCTCCACTTCGGGATGCTGGATCTTGGTGAGAGCCGCCCCGGTCACGGCGTGGCGGAAGTCCTTGAAGCCGACGCGCTCGTACCTCTTCTGGAGGTCGAAGGCGTTCACCCATGGGAAGTAATTGGTCAGCCGGTTGTCCATCCCGATGGCGGCGCCGGTCTGGGGATTGAAGCCGGGGTTGCAGTTGTATTCCACGTGGCACTGGGCGCACATCAGATTGGAATCCGGTTTACTCAAGATGCCGATGGCCCGAAAATCCTTCCCGTCCCTTTTGAAAATGATCTTCTCGACGGTGATCTCTTTGCTCTTCTTGGGGTCATAAGGATAGGTTCCCCCGCCGCGGTCCACCACCGCTTCGATGAGCGCGTCGCGGATCACCCGGGGTTTGCCCGCGTGGGGGTCGTGGCAATGGATACAGCCCATGGGGCGTTGGACGTGGTTCCTGGCCATTTCAACCGCCTCCGGATTCAAACCCCGTTTCAGATGGGTGGCCGGGTTCGGATCGCCCAGGTAAGACCACTTCAAGACGTGGTCGGAGGTCTTGCAGGTCATACAGACCGTGTTGCCCGCCTTGGCGGTCTGGGGAAGTTCCTTCCCCTTGTCCGCGACGACATCCCAGAGCTTTCCCTTCTTGTCGATGTAGGTCCAGTCTTTCAACTGGAAACGGCCGCCGTAGGCCCGGTCTACGATGAGATAATCGATGAGCATGAAAGCGTGGGAACGGGGCTCGGCGTGCTCCCGGGTGAATGGGTGAGGGGCCATAAGCTTGTCGAAGGTGGGCGAGCGGCTGGTGGTGGTGGATTTTTCCAGCTTGGCCCGGGATTTCAGGTTGGCGGTCATGTAAGTTTGATACTGTTCCTGGTGACAAGCCCCGCAGTTTTCCGGGCCCAGGCGGGTCACCGGATTTTTTCCGGTGTCTTCGAGGTGGGCTTTGAGGTTGGAATGGCAATCCCCGCAGGGGACAGCTTTGGCGTGCTTTCCTTTGGTTTTCAGGCTCTCGATCTCCGAGTGGCAACCGAAGCAGATTTCCTCGTCGATCTTCTCCGCCGGAGCTGCCTCGGGCTTGAGAGACGGGGACTTTTCCTTCTGGGCCTGGGCCGGGGAAACGGTCAAGGACAGAGCGATCCACCCGAAGAAAAGGCATATCCATAATTTCCAGAGCATTGAAGCCTCCTCCTCTTTAAATAAGCTGTTTGCGCCCCTCGAATGTTAGAGTATAATTGAACCTGCTGACCTGGCCGGATGTTTTTTTATAGCAGAAAAATGAATGAATGTCTTGGGTTTTATGCCTTTCCTTTTTGCCGTGGCTTTCCCAAGGAAGGAGAGGGAACCCATCCAGAGGAGTTTAGAAATGGACCCGGAAAAAATCGAAATGGAGATGAAGAAGATCGTTCGGTCTCTGGACAAAGGGGCGCGGCTGGAAGCGGTGTTGAAGGAAGAGAAGGAATACCGGCTGACCCTCTCCAAGGGGACCCATTCGGAACGGGCGGTGATTGCCGAGGACCTGATGGAGGATTTCCTGAAAAGGGGAAAAAGAGGGCAGGAGATCAAGAGGGCCGTCGGCAAGGTGGTCAGCATGCTCACCTTGATGGGCCAGAGAAGGGGATAAAGAAGCAGGGGGGAGGTTTGGATGGATTTGTCGGGAAAAGTGGCGATCGTAACCGGTGCCGGCAGGGGCCTGGGCTGGGCCATCGCCGAGAGGCTGGCCCGGGACGGCGGCAGACTGGTGATTGCGGATGTTGATTTGCCCGGCGCCCAGGAGAAGGCAGCCGTCCTCCGGCTGAGGCAGGGGGAATCCCTGGCGATTCGAGTGGAGGTGAGCCGGTGGCCCGAGGTGCAGAAGATGGTCGCGGAAACGGTGGGAAAATTCGGGGGGATTGATATCCTGGTTAACAATGCCGGGATCCTGGGCCCCTATTCCCCGGTGGAAGACTATCCCGAAGAGCAGTGGGACCGGGTGATCGCCGTGAACCTGAAAGGGACTTTCCTCTGCTGCAAAGCGGTTCTCCCGGTGATGAAAAGGCAGGGGTCCGGGAGCATCGTAAATATCGCCTCGGTGGCCGGCAAAGAAGGAAACGCCAGCATGGCTCCATATTCCGTTTCCAAAGGGGGGATCATCACCCTGACCAAGACCCTGGGGAAAGAGCTGGCTGCGTCCAACATTCGAGTGAATGCTGTCTCTCCCGCTTTACTGGACACCGATATGACCCAAGCCATGACCCCGGAGCAGAGGGCTTCGCTCACTTCCAAAATTCCCATGGGAAGGTTGGGGCTGCCCGAGGAGGTGGCGGCGGTGGTGAAATTCCTGGCTTCCGAGGAAGCCTCTTTCGTCACCGGTCAGTGCTACGATATCTCCGGAGGCCGTTCGGTTTATTGATTTTTTGCCAAAGAGGATAGAGGTCACCGAGGGGAAAAAGCCAAAAGCGTAATTGGGAAAAGAGAACCAAAGTCTAAACCCCCAGAGACCCTCCAAGGGTTTTTTTATTCAAACTCTGCGTTCTCTGTGACCTCTGTGGCTAATAAGACAGGAGGATTAGGGAATGACTCAGTTTCATCACTGGTACGGTGAGATGCAGGCCCAGAGGACGGTTCAAGCCCTGAAGAAGAACAACTTCGACGCCCGGTACTTTCCCAAAGCCACAGACGCTCTCGAGGCGCTCTGGAAATCAATCCCCCAAGGGGCAACCGTGGGTGTGGGAGGATCGATGACCCTGGACCAGATCGGTTTCTATGATGCCGTCCAGAAGCGCCCCGTCAAGTTGCTGAACCCCTTTGCCAAAGGCCTTTCCCCGGAAGAGGGAGGCAAGGTCCGGCGGGCAATTTTTTCCGCCGACGTCTTTGTCTGCAGCAGCAACGCAGTGACCGAAGATGGAAAGTTGTACAATATCGATGCCACCGGGAACCGGGTGGCTGCCATGATCTTCGGGCCAAAGAGGGTGGTGCTTCTCTGCGGGGTCAACAAAATCGTCAAAGACGTCCATGAAGCTCACAAGAAAGTGAAGGAGTGGGCAGCGCCGATGAACGTGAAGAAATTGGGCCGCAAAGCCCCCTGTGGTCAGACGGGACAATGCGCGGATTGTGCTTCGCCGGAGCGAATCTGCAACGCCTACGTGACCCTGGTCAAAAAGCCGCGCCAGACGGACTTTTCGGTCTTTCTGATCGGGGAGGAGCTGGGGTTGTAATTCCTAGAACCGGAGGATAAAGGAACCCGCGGAAATCAGCGGCAGGGGAAAAACATGGACCCAACGCAAGCAACCCTTGCAACCGACTTCATTCGGGAGATCATCGATGAACACAACCGAGCCGGCAGGTTCGACCAGCGGGTGGCGACCCGGTTTCCCCCGGAACCCAACGGCTATCTCCACATCGGCCACGCCAAGTCCGTATGCCTCAATTTCGGCATTGCCGCCCAGTACGGCGGGACCTGCAATTTGCGCATGGACGACACGGACCCCGCCGGGGAGACCATGGAGTATGTGGAGTCGATCATCCGCGACGTCCGGTGGCTGGGGTTCGACTGGGGGGACCGGTTGTTCTACGCTTCCGATTACTATGAGCAGCTCTACCAGTATGCCGTCCAGCTGATCCGGCTGGGGAAGGCCTACGTGTGCAGCCTGAGCGCGGAGGAGATCCGAAAGTACCGGGGGACCCTGACCGAGCCCGGGAAGGAAAGCCCTTACCGGAACCGGTCGGTGGAAGAAAACCTGGACCTTTTGCAGCGCATGCGGGCGGGGGAATTTGAGGAAGGGGCCCACGTGCTCCGGGCCAAGATCGATATGGCCTCTCCGAACGTTAGCCTGCGGGACCCGGTCATCTTCCGCATAAAGAAGGAGCCCCACTACCGGACCGGCAACCAGTGGCTCATCTATCCCATGTACGACTTTGCCCATTGCCTCTCGGATTCCATCGAGAGGATCACCCATTCCATCTGCACCCTGGAATTCGAGAACAACCGGCCTCTATATGACTGGTTTCTGGATGAGCTTCAGGTCAAGAATCACCCCCAGCAGATCGAATTCGCCCGCCTGAACCTCAGCTACACGGTTTTGAGCAAGCGCAGATTGATCGAGCTGGTGCAGAGAAAGTGCGTTTCCGGGTGGGACGACCCCCGGATGCCCACCGTGGCAGGATTGCGGAGAAGAGGATACACCCCCGCGGCCATCCGCGACTTCTGCGCCCGCATCGGGGTGGCCAAAAATGACAGCATCGTCGATGTGGCCCTCCTGGAAAACTCCGTCCGGGAAGACCTGAATGCCGCGGCTCCCCGGGTGATGGCGGTGCTGCGTCCTCTCCGGGTGGTGATCGAGAATTACCCGGAGGGCCGGGTGGAGGAGTTCGACTCCCCCTACCACCCGCAGAACCCCGCCATGGGGTCCCGGAAAGTTCCTTTCTCCCGGGTGTTGTACATCGAGCAAGAGGATTTCTTGGAGAATCCTCCGAAGAAATTCTTCCGCCTGGCCCCCGGCAGGGAAGTTCGCCTTCGGTACGGGTATTTTATCAAATGCGTGAATGCTATCAAGGACCCGAAGACCGGCCGGGTGGTGGAATTGCGCTGCACCCATGACCCGGCGACGCGCAGCGGCTTTGCCCCCGACGGGCGCAAGGTCGATGCCACCATCCACTGGGTTTCGGAGGATCACTCCCTCCCCGCCGAGGTGCGCCTCTACGACCGCCTCTTCAAGGTCCCCAATCCCATGGAGGCGGGAGACGATTTCCTCAAGCATCTGAACCCGAAATCCCTTGAGGTCTTGAAGGATTGCCGGGTGGAGCCGAGCCTGGCAAAAGCAGCGCCCGGGGCCGGGTACCAGTTTGAAAGGACCGGGTACTTCTGCGCGGATCCGTTTGATTCCACCGCCGGAAACCTGGTTTTCAACCGCACCGCAACCCTGCGGGACTCCTGGGCGAAAGAAGCGGGAAAAAAGAAGTAAGGACAAAAACCGAATGGGACGCGGATAAACACGGATAAACGCAGATAAAAGAGAGCCTAAAATTTATTGAAGCCTCGACCTTAGCCTCTGCCTTTCTTTTTGTATCTTTTACTCCGAACTCCGAACTCAAAACCCCGAGCTTTCTGAAATTTGATGGCATGGGTGTGTAAAGTCATATTAGTCAAGATATTGACCCTTCAGCCCTAAGTGGCGAAAGAAAAGATTTTGGAAGCCGAAAAAAGTATTTGACAACTTGGGCAAAGTCAGCTAATAAAATAAATAAGACCGCATAAGTTTTGAACATTCTATGGTAAGCTAAGTCCTGCAAAGGAGAGAATGGCAATGCAGGATGGGTATTCAAAGGTCAAAATTCCGGATAACGGGGGAAGGCGGGCGGGCGCCGACCGGCGAAAGACCTTCATCCCCGGGTTCATTCCGGAAAGAAGAACCGGCCAGGACCGCCGGTGCTACCAGGACCGAAGGACCAGATTGGATTTCGATCCGTCCTCTTATTTGAGGAGAAACACGGATCGGTACATGGAGTTTGCCAACACCCAAAAAGGAATGCTTTACGGCCTCCTGCTGAGCCTGCCCTTGTGGGCATTGATCATATTCATGTTTTTCTTCCGCAGCACGCCCAAGTTATAAGGGCCGTTCCCCCTTTCCTCTGCCCCTTGCCCGGTATATTTCTCTCTTTATTGCAATCGGACCTGCCGAGCCCCGAATCCTCTCTTCCTCAAGGTGACTAAAATGGAAATTTTTGTGAAAAGTGATCCCTGTTCCGGGAGGAATCGATGATGGCAGTAAATTTTCCTTCCCAAAACTTAAGAATTGATATAAAAGGAACGCAAGAGAATAAATAGGGGATGAAAGCGGGCCGAAAAAAAATGAGGAAGAGAATCGAAGAGAGGGGGTGGAACGATCATGGAGAAAGGTAAAGGGAAGTCTGAATCGTCCCAGAAGAAGCATGAGGAAGAGATGGAAAGGGAGAGACTCCGTGAGGAAGAACCAGACGAAGAAAGAAGGCACCGTGAGGAGGAGGTAGAGGAAAGGGATTAAAGGCAAATGCGGAAAGTTGGGGCGAGGAGTAGACCGTCAGTTTTGTAAAGACCCGTGGGAAAGACCCAGGGAGAAATATTCCACAGAGAAGGATAGCCCTGCGAGTCTGCAGTCTGGAATAGTCCCGAAGGTGAAACAGAACAGATCTGCGCTACGCCGCTTATTTAAAACCGGAGTTTATTTTTCCTCTTAGCTCTGCAAACCACTTATTCTGAAGATAACACCTGCCTTATCGTTATCAGCGGATTGTTGCAAAACTCCAAGATTACGGAAAGACCTGTTCACAGGGGGTAGAACCCTCTACCTGCCTTTGAAAACTGGCTCTCTCTTTTCGAGAAAAGCGTCCATTCCCTCCGATGCATCCTCGCTCTTCCGCAGGCTGTCCATGATGTATTCGGCGAGCTCGTAGCCCTGCATGCCCTGATTCACTGCCTTCTTCACGGCACGAAGAGACAACGCTGGCATCTTCTTGATCTCTTCTGCCAGCTCGAAGGCCGCCTCCATCAATTTGTCGTGGGGAACGACCTTGGTAACAAACCCCCAGCGGACTGCTTCTTCGGCGCTGACGAACTTTCTTGTCATCAGGACCTCTTTCGCGCGAAAGCGGCCGACTTCCCCCGGAAGTCGGATGATCCCGTAAGGTCAGAGAATACCTAGATACGTCGCAGGCCACCCGAATCGGGCCTTCTCCGAGGCGATATTCAAATCGAACGCCAGGACCCATTGAGACCCGTCACCGGCTGAAACTCCGTTGATCGCCCCGATGACCGGCTTCTCAAATTCGTAAAATATTCTGGCCATGGAGACCATTTTCTTGTTTATTAATTTTGCCATATCCGGATTCTGAACGGCCTCTCGGATATCTGCGCCGGAGCAAAAGGCACGCCCGGCGCCGGTTACGATGAGGAGCCGGACGGCAGGGTCCACTTCCAGAGATTCAAGGATGCCGGCTATTTCCGACCTCATCTCCATGTTGACCGAATTCAGAACATCGGGCCGGTTCAGGGTTAAGACTGCAACTCCATCCTTTTTTTCCAATATGACCGTTTTGTAGTCCATTCACTCACCTCCCGGCGCCATTGAGGACGCCTTTTTAGGACCATTCTTCGCTACCACCATTCCTTACGAAAGAATAAGGATAACAACTTGCTTTGGCGCGGGTCAAATATACGAAAAGGGGGCTTTTGTTTCAAGGGAATTTTGGTAAAAATCTTGATTCTGTTTTTTGGGGGGATCCCGCTTACAGGTGCCGTACTCCTATGATAAAGAGCGAAAAGGGATGGATGAGCGAATGATCTGGGAGGATGGCGCCGCTGGACATTTTTTGATTTTTTCATCGCTCGAGGTACCTCGGGTAAGAATTTCTTTTCGTTTTTGACGGAATGCTGGATGGAGGGAGATAGGGAAGATGGCCATTCAAAAGTCTCTCCTGTGAAAAGTGGACGAGGGTCAGTCCGTGGAGTTGCAACGAATGATTCATCTTCAGTGGTGATCCGGCCGGCGGCCCTGGGGATGATGCTAATGATTCTCATAATTTGTCTCCCCATCGACAGGGTCCATTCAGCGGTCCCTCCTGGCCATAAAATCTACAATCACCCGGGCTAATTCCTCGCCGCAGTCTTCCTGCAAAAAATGGCCCCCGCCTTTTATAGTGGTGTGGGGCTGTCCCTTGGCTCCGGGCACCAATTTTTGAAAGACCTTATCTCCCCCACGAGTGATGGGATCTGCATCGCTGAAAGCGGTCAGGAATGGTTTTTCAAACTTTTGCAGCACCTCCCAGGCTTGGCGATTGGAAGGGGCGGCTGGGTCGTCTGGGGCAATGGGTACCAACGATGGGAAAATACGGGCCCCCGCCTTGTAAGACTCATCGGGAAACGGTGCGTCGTACGCTCCAATGACTTCGGCTGGCAGGGTGGTCTTGCAGCCGCCTTTTACGATGACACCCACCCGGAATTCTGGAGTCTCTATGGAAAATTTTCGCCAGTTTAGGAAGGCATCGCTGACGGGGCGATCTCCAGTCGGCAGTCCCGTGTTACCCACCACCACGCGGGCGAAGCGATCAGGATTATTGGCTACCAGACGTAATCCGATCAGTCCGCCCCAGTCCTGGCCGAAAAAAGTGATTCCCTTCAGATCCATCTGGTCAAGCCAGTTCTGCATCCAGCTAACATGGCGCTGGTAAGTGTAATCTTTGTGGTCGGCTGGCTTATCGGAGCGACCGAAGCCGACCAAGTCCGGGGCCACGGCCCGATAATCGGCCTGGACAAAGATGGGGATCATCTTTCGATACAGGTACGACCAGGAAGGTTCGCCGTGGATGAGCAGGATTGGCTCACCATCTTTTGGGCCTTCATCCACATAGTGAGTTCTTAGACCGCCCCCTTCCCCGTCAGGCACATCCAGGTAATGTGGGGTAAAAGGGTAGCCGGGCAGGTTGCTAAAACGCTCATCCGGTGTTCTCAGACTCTTCATAATCCGCTTACCTCCTTTTAGAGGTTGGCCTTGACCTGAAAAAAATATTCCACCCTGCGCTGTTTTGATGTTCTTTATAGGAATAGGAACCGCCTAAGACGGAAAAACCGAGGGCCATATTCGCGGCCCTCACCTACCGATATTTTCGAATGCACACCACCGCCCGGAAAAGGATGTCAACCGACGACTGCAGGAAGGAAATCTTAGGCTTGGGGAAGACGCACCGCCGTCATTTTAAAGCCCTTCGAATGATATCCGCCGAAAAAGGCTTCCCATGTGCTGGATAAACCGTTTTAGCTCCATGATCTAATAACCGTCGCCAACTTGCCTTTACTATCTCGTAATCCTCGGCAAAAATGGGCAGACCCGGACTAAGCCGTAAAGGAAACTTGTTCATCGCCAAATCTCCAACAAAAACATCTCCTTTTTCCAATACAATACTCACAGAGCCGGAAGAATGACCTGGCGTGTGAATCACCTTGCCACGAATTCCGTATTGCCCTAAAGACCGTTCTTCATCACCGAGAACCACATCGACATCGGTGGAAGGGATATGAACCAAGGGCATGAACATCGTTAAAATTCCCTTAAAGACATGACCCCATGGAGTAACCGCAGGAGGTAATGGCTTAAAAGACTTTTCAAGCCATTCCTTTTCCCGTTCGTGCA
>SMTZ1_10006488_pt1 | contig 11756 bp, 10 predicted proteins | sample DeeMarSWOR136_30_FD_25667 | JGI IMG/M metagenome (IMG submission 25667) | reverse complement strand
AGTTGACATCATCGCTGCAATGGCTCCGCAGATCAAAACCCCTGCCAGAGCTGCTGGAAGCAATGATTTTGCCATGTAGGGCATTATCATCTCCTGGTCGGAAAAGATGTTGCCGAAAAGACCCAGACCCACGATTCCAACAAAGACCGCACCCCAGAAAGCCAGAATCGCCCAGCTGACCGCGATGAACCTCCCCACCCTGATCTCCCTGGGATTCTTTATGGCCATGAACCTTGTAACCAGGTGAGGCTGCCCCATGTATCCAAAGCCTATCCCCAACCCTCCTAAAACCGAGAGAAACATCTTTAAACCGGTATCCCCTCCACCCACGAACAAAAGATTTGGGTCTATTCTTCCAATAGCATTGGCCATCTTATCCATTCCGCCGAGCTCGTAAAGCCCTACTATCGGAAGCAGCACCAGGGTGAATACCATAAGAGAACCTTGAAAAAAGTCGGTCCACACCACGGCAAAAAAACCTCCCATAATGGTGTAGAAGATGATTATCCCTCCGCCAATAAGCATCCCTTCCAATCTGGAAATTCCAAAGGTGATGTTCAAAACCTTACCAGCAGCCAGAAACTGGGCTGCCACATAGATAGTAAAGAAAAAGATGATGATCAAAGTGGAGGTGATTTTCAAAGCGTGAGTTTTGTCATCGTATTTCGATTCGAAAAAATAGGGTAAGGTTATGGCACCGTACTGTTCGGTCTTTTCCCTCAACTTTCTGGCAATGAAGGTCCAGGAGAAAAGTATTCCGGCCACGCATCCGATAGCGGGCCAGATAGCGTTGAATCCGGTAGCAAGTGCCAGTCCTGGAAGTCCAACCAGAAGCCAGGCTGACTCGCCGGATGCTCTTTCAGAAAAGGATGCTAACCAGGGACCGATTCTTCTGGATGCTAAGATGAAATCGGGGAGGGTGCGGTTATATTTATAAGTTAAAATACCCTTTACGAAAAGTATTATAAGATAAGCGATGAAACCAAAAAATATCGGATTCATCTCTCCCCCTTTTCACCGGTTACAATATATGAGATCAAAGCCAAGATGAAAAAGACGATCGGCGGAACTAAAACCCAGAATTTTGTCCAGAAAGGCATAAGCTCTCTCCTTTTTGTAAAATTTTTCTCAAATTATAAAAAGAAAAAAAAGAAAATCAACAAAAAAATCCGGATTTTTTGATGCAGTCTACCAGTGGTAAGGTGCCAATCAGCTCTTTAATGAACGGTATTAGAAAATACCGATACTAAATAGCTTCTGCAATTCCTATGCGAGCATCCTTCGGATTGCCAAAGCATCAGAGGACATCTTTGAAATTCTAATTAAAATATTTGCTATTCAGTGACAGATATAATTGCATCTTTTTTTAGTAAGCATCTGACAAAAGACGAACATTTCCCACTTTAACCTTCAAAAGCCCGCAGGATTCTGCTTTTTCTTTGCATTCCAGAGCATGATTTTTAGAGGTCTTGGGCAAATCCATCATATAGAAACAGGGATAAAAAGCCAGAAGCGAGTATGGGATTTCTGGATTTAAGCTGGCTATGAATTTGGCAATTCGTAAGACCTCTTCGGAATCCACATAACCGGGGACCAGAAGGGTGCTTGCCACCAAGAACGGAGGATCGGGTCTTTTTTTGAAGTAATCTGCTAAGAACTTGAAATTCTCTAAGGTTTGTTTGTTGGAAACTCCGCATAAGGCAAGGTTGAGTTTTTCGTCGTGGGCTTTCAAATCGAATTTGATGCATCCTCCTGATTTCAAGGATATCTCCGCTATTTTTTTCAAGTATTTTTGGTTCATGGAGCCATTCGTCTCCCAGCAGATCCTCAGGATTTTAGTTTTCTTATTTTCCAGAGCTAAATTTGAGGTTTTTATCGAATGAATTATCTGGGTAGAGGGATCTCCGCCAAAGTAGCAGATGCAGGAGGTCTTTTCATCAACGCAGTTAGCCAGTTGTTGTGCGGTGGTTTTTACTGAACTTTTTATTCCGTTGCGGAAATGCCAGTTCTGGCAGAAAAGACAGTTAAAGGAACAGGATTGATAAAAGACTGCCAGGTTTTTGTAACCATACTCCACTCCTTTTGAGTACGAGAATTCTGGATAACCAGCTTTTGTTCCTCCTGGACAAACCCAATCGGCAACGCAGTTGGTGGGAAGATTGTCATAATACCAGCTCAGATGACCATCTTCTGCTCTGCCTCCTTTAAGTTTGCCTCCTTTGTTTTTTCTCAATCCGCAGTATCCGGTCTCCTCCTCCCCTATTTGGCACTGGTTAAAACAGAAATTACACTTTGCCCCATCCGGGGTTTCAGGCGGGAAATACGGAAGCTCAAATCTTTTTCTGGTTTCTGAATGAACTTTCTTTATATGGGGTAAAACTGCATCAAAATCTTTTCTAACACAATCCAGGCACACCCCCAGGGTCTTGGATATAAGACCGGATTCTTTTCCGCAGTTAATACATTTAGCCATTATTCAAATCTCCCCGGGATTTCCGTTCCGCAGAAACTGCATTTTCCATTTTCTATCTTATAATCTGTTGTGTACAGTCCCTTTCTTTCTATCAGGAGTCTTTTACACCTGTGACAGTAAGTTTTCTCAGCTGGATGCCCGAAAACATTACCCAGATAAACATATAAAAGCCCCTGCTTAAGTCCGATATCTCTTGCCTTTTCCAGAACAGATACCGATGTAGGCGGAAGATCCAAAAGTTCCAGATGAGGTATGAACCTGGTGAGATGCCAGGGGGTCTCTTCTCCCAATTCGCTCTTTATCCAATATGCAATGTCCTTAAGCTGTTTTTCATCGTCTGAATAACCTGGAATAACATTGGTGATTATCTCCACCCACATACTCAATTTTTTTCTGGCTCTTTTGGTCACCTCTAATATGCCTTTGAAATCATCTATATGGCAAATCTTTTTGTAAAATTCTTTTGAGAATCCCTTTATATCCACCCTGAAAGAATCAAGATAGGGAGCGATAAGATCCAGAGCCTCAGGGGTGATATATCCGTTGGTAACGTAATTGGTGTAAAGCCCTTCTTCTTTGGCTAATTTTGCGCCTTCAAAAGTATACTCAAACCACACCGTAGGTTCGTTATATGTCCAGGATATTCCTTTGCAATTATTACTTCTGGCCAAGACAACGGATTCCTCCGGGGTGATGGTCTGAGTCTTTTTATGTTTAAACTCAACCTGATCATGCGCAATCTCCCAGTTCTGGCATCCCGGACAGCGAAAATTGCATCCTAAAGTTCCCAAGGATAACCACTGGGACCCCGGATAAAAATGATACAAAGGTTTCTTTTCAATTGGTGATACGGCCCAGGAGGATACTCTGGAATAAACCAAAGAGTAGAGTTTTCCATCCTTATTCAATCTGGTTAGACAGTATCCCCTTTTCCCATCGGAGATCACACATCTTCTCTGGCAGATATCACACTTTACTTTTTTATGGTGGAGCTTTTGGTAAAGCATAGCTTCTTTCAGTAAAGTTTTTCTTTTAGAACTGCTCATAGGTCGCTGAAATTTAAAAATCTTAGACGGAAGACCACAAGGGTCTTCCCTACCTGTGATCATTATATCCAGTTGGAAATCTTTTGTAAAGTTGTTTTTGTTTTACGAATTCTTGCTTAAAGAAAGACTTATTCAAAACAAGTTTACAGATATTTTTGAATAAGGCTTCAAAAAGACCTCATAAAAACATTTATTTCAAAATATGAAGAAAACTATGAAGATGGGTCAGGAAACAAAATCGGTAAAAATCCCCGAGGGATCCAAAGCTTCTTTGATCTTTCGGTTAAGCTTGATTTTTGGATCATCCTCTACCCTGTCAACCTTTTTCATTACCGGAGCAGTGAAACTTATGTTTTCAAAGTCATCTTTTCTTTCGAGAGGATGAAGCCTCAAGGAAACCTCGGTTATAATCCCCAGGCTTCCCCAGGAACCGACAAATAATTTGGGCAGATCATAACCGGTAACGCTTTTGAATACCCTTGCTCCGGTTTTTAGCTTCTCACCGCTTGCCAGCACAACCTCCAGAGCCAGAGTAAAGTCTCTGGTCAGAACGGCTCTCTCATTGGTGGTTCCCTTTATACCTGCTCCGATGCTTCCTCCCACTGTGCCTTTATCTTGAGACTTTGCCAGAGGATAAAAAACCCCGTAGGATTTTAAATTTTTATTAATTTCCTTTAATAGAATCCCCGGTTCCAAGATAACATATAGGTCTTCGGGTACCACCTTTTTGATTCGGTTGAATCTGGAAAGGTTCAAAATCAAAGTATTCTCTTTTAAAGTTCTCTGGTAATTTACTTTTGACTCGGTGCCCACAGGTATTATATTTAACCTTTCCTCTCTGGCTAAAGCTAAAACCTCCCTAATGGCTTCGGTATCCGGGGGATAGGCATATAATCTGTCCAGATTCAAGTTTATGTTCTCATCCCCTACGATTTTGGCAATCCGGTCAATGAGCTTTTTATCCATCATAACTGAAGCTAAATATATTTTTTTTTATTTTGGTGTCAAGTGAATTTGGTTGCAATTGTAAAAAAAGAAATACCACTGGAGACCTCAAGGTCTCCCCTACATTTTTTTAGGAATGAAATTCATATGGATTGCATTGAAAAACAAATTTTTGCAATTAGAAAAAGAAGTCAAGCTGAAGCTTGACACTCCAGGATGAATTTTCATCCTTGTTTTTAGAATGGGATGATATGTTTTACGTATAGATAGGAGGTGATGACGATAACTACTTTTAACCTTGACATAAAAGCCTCCAGGTAATATATTGGCTGAAATTTCAAGTTCAAAGGAAGAGATTATGACCCAGACAGAAACAAAAAAGATGCCCAGAATAGAACAAAGGATGGATCACCTTTCCAAGTGTCTGAAATGCGGAAAGTGTCTTTCGGTCTGTCCCATTTATGCTGAGATGAAAACCGAGCAGACCGCTCCCCGAGGCAGGGTAGCTTTAGTGGAACAGGCTTTTAAAGGTAACATAGATTTGTCTGATATTTTCAAAAAGAGGCTGTCCTTTTGTTTGAACTGCAAGGCTTGCGTTGAAGCCTGTCCCTCCGGGGTCAGGGGGGATGATCTGATCCTCTTAGCACGGGCGGAGCTGGTTGACCGGGGCAATATAACCTACATCGAGAGGTTCATTTTCAGATTCCTTTTGAAAAGAGGTAGGCTTCTGCCTCCGGTTGCCAAGTGGGCTACCTTTTTGGGAACTTTAGCTAACAAGATACTGCCGGAGAACAATCCCTTAACTCTATTCTTGCCCTTTCCCGATGGTTGGAAGGAGAGGATCTACCCCAAGATAGCCAAAGAGACGGTTATGGACAAATACCCCGAGGTGGTGAAGGTCGCCAATCCCAAGATGAGGGTGGGATACTTCGTGGGGTGTGGGACCAACCTGGTCTACCCAAATGTAGCCGATGCGGTGATAAAGGTTTTAACTCACAATGACATCGAGGTGGCTATACCACATGAGCAAATCTGCTGTGGAACCTCCATATACAATTCAGGGGATTTCGAAAGTGGAAAGGAATATGCCCAGAGGAATCTGGAGGTTTTCGATAAATTAAACATTGACGCTATCGTGGTTGCCTGTGCCTCAGGTGGCTTGACTTTGAAAAAGGAGTACCCGGAGCTATTGAAAGCCGGTAAGTTCAAGGTTCCGGTTTACGATATCTCCGAGTTTCTAATCGATCAGATCGATCTGAAAAAGGATTTCAAAAAAGGTCAAATATACAAAGTTACCTATCATGATCCCTGCCATCTTAACCGGGGACAGGGTATAAAAGACCAGCCCCGGAAGCTGCTTGATCTTCTGCCCAACGTCGAATTTTACGAGATGGATCTGGCAGACCGCTGCTGCGGAGGAGGCGGTTCCTTTAACCTGAAATATTATCCCACCTCCAAGGAGATAATGAAACGGAAACTTGAAAGTATAAACAAGATCGAAGTCGAAATCTTAGCCTCAGGCTGTCCCGGATGCATGATGAGGTTCGAGGAGACCTTCCTGCAGAAAAAGCTACCGATAAAGGTGAAACATCCGATTGAGCTTTTGTGCGAGGCTTACGGCTTGTAGGTCGAGATTCCAATCTCGACAAAAAACGCCGGTTTTAGAAAATCGACCTACAATATTTTATAGAGTTTATGAAAGTTCGGCGATATTATATACCAAATGTTATATATTTTATCACTGCTGTTACATATAGAAGGAAAACTCTCTTCTCAAACAAGAGTAATCTATTAATATTTAAAGAAACTTTCGAAAATGTAAAATCCTTACATCCTTTCTTTTTGCAGGCATATGTAATTCTACCTGATCATTTTCATTTGTTAATTCAACCAAGCCCACCCACCAACATATCTAAAATCTTGCATTCTCTTCAAAGAAACTTCACCCTGAATTTTAAAAAGGTTAAGAATATAGAAGACTCCCTCAAACTATGGCAACACAGGTTTTGGGATCACATAATTCGTAACAAAAAAGACTATAATAAACACTTTGATTATATTCATTACAATCCAGTTAAACATGGTTTAGTGAAAAAGCCCGAGGAGTGGCAGGAATCTAGTTATCTCTATTATTTAAAGGAGGGATTTTATCAGCTCGGGTGGGGTTATACTCAGCCGATTAATATTAAAGAGATGGAACTTGAGTAGGTCGAGATTCCAATCTCGACAAAAAACGTCGATTTTAGAAAATCGACCTACTTTGTTAAATTTTTCACAAAAAGGACTTGCCTTTTTCATTTTTCCACTATATATTTGTTTTTGTCAAATTTAAGGAGTTTTTATGAAAATAGATTTAAAATACGGCAAATTTCACAGGACTTTGAAGCTTCCTGATAAAAATCTTTTGAAAGTTCTGGAACTGGAAAAAAGTTCAGGATTAGCTGATGTCACAAAATCTACAATTGAAGTTTTAGAGAATCCGATCGGTTCAGATAAATTGAGGAATCTAGCTAAGGATAAAAAAACTGCCCTGATAATCGTCTCGGATTACACTCGCGGAGTCCCGTATAAAAGAGCGAATTTCAATCTCCTTTTGCCTATAATCGATGAGTTTCATAAAGCTGGAATAAAGGATAAGGATATAAAATTCTTAGTGGGAACCGGTGCTCACCGACCTCATACCGAACAGGAGAACCGAGATAATTTAGGTGATGAAATCGTTGATAATTACCAGGTGATCTCCCACGAATGTGATAAGGATTTAGTCTCCCTGGGAAAACTTTCCACTGGCAATGAGCTTCTGATTAACAAACTTGTTGTCGAATCCGATTTAGTGATTCTTACCGGACTTATCACCACCCACTATTTCGGTGGATATTCAGGCGGAAGAAAAGGGATATTACCCGGTGTGGTTGGAAGGGAGACCATAAGGAAAAATCACTCCATGGTCTTAAGGGATGGGGTTGGTCTGGCAAAAATTGTGGGAAGCCCCATATCCAAGGAGATGTCTGAGGCTGCAGCTAAAGCTGGGGTTGATTTTCTTTTAAACGTGGTGATAAACGACAAAAAACAGATCGTTAAAATCGTGGCTGGTGATCTGGAAAAAGCTTTCCTTCAGGGGGTTGAGGCTTGTAACAAATTATATAAGGTGGTTGTTGACCAGCCAGCGGATTGTACCTTTGCCTGTGCCGGAGGTTATCCCAAAGATGTCAATCTCTACCAGACCATGAAAACCTTAAATAACGCCAGGCAGGTCACCAAGCCTGGCGGAACCATAGTCCTTTTAACCGAGGCGGGTGAGGGAATTGGCTCAGATACATTTGACCAGTGGCTTTCCAAGGCCACGTCTTTAGAGGAGCTTCTCTCAACCCCGGAAAAGGATATAACCGTGGGTGGCCATACCGCAGTGATAAATTCAAAGAACTTAAAAGAGTTTGATGTTTTGGTCGTATCGGAGATGGATAAAGATACTCTGGAACAAAGATTTTTTGGATATGCCAAAAGCTTGGACGATGCAGTTGAAAAAATAAAAGCCAAGCACGGGGAGGATTTTAAAGCATACATTCTTCCCCAGGCTGGATTGATATATCCCTGTTTGGAAAAGTGTAATTAAAAAAATCAAAAAAAAGGAGCGATGTTATGCCAGATATTGTGGTTAATAATGATAAACTGAAAGAGTTCACCTCCCAGGTTTTTCAGAAGCTCGGGGTGTCCAAAGACGATTCCGATATCTCCGCAGATATCCTGGTGGAATCGGACCTGAGAGGAATCCCCTCGCATGGTGTTGCCCGGCTTATAAGATACGTTAACGGGATAAAGGACGGCATTATGATCCCCGATGCCAAGCCGGAGGTGGAGAAGGAGACCCCTTCAACTGCTGCGATCAATGCCCATAACGGTCTGGGACAGCCAGCCGGATATTTCGGGATGAATTTGGCTATAGGTAAAGCTAAAAAGACCGGTTTGGGTTTCGTTACCGTTAACAATTCAAACCATTACGGAATAGCAGGATATTATTCCATGATGGCATTGAAAGAGGGAAATCTTATCGGTATCTCCATGACCAATTCAGCCCCCCTGGTGGTTCCTACCTTCTCCAAGGATATGCTGATCGGAACCAATCCCATATCTGTAGCTGCACCCTGCAACCAGGAGCGGTCCTTCGTTCTGGACATGGCCACCTCAGTCGTTCCCCGGGGTAAATTCGAAGTATATGAGAGATTGGATAAGCCGGTTCCCCTGGGCTGGGCTGTGGATGAGCAGGGTATTACCTCTCAGGATACCAAAAAGATCATAGAGAATATGGCCAAGACCCTGGGTGGAGGTATTCTTCCATTGGGAGGTGAAGGTGAGCTTCTCTCCGGTCACAAAGGATACGGGCTATCGCTTATGGTTGATATCCTCAGCGGAGTTTTATCCGGAGCAAAGTACGGACCTAACGTCAAGAAAGACGCTGGTGGAGAAAAATTCATTAATGTGGGTCATTTCTTCGGAGCGATTAAAATTGACAATTTCACTGACGTGGACAGTTTCAAATCTACCATGGACGAGATGATCGGCAAGCTCAAAGACTCACAGAAAGCCAAGGATCAAAACAGGGTCTTTATCCACGGAGAAAAAGAGTACGAGAAATGGGATGACTACAAAAAGAACGGTGTTCCCCTCCAGGAGAAGGTGGTTGCCAATCTAAAAAAGATTGCCGAGGAAACGGGTGTGCCATACGATCTGTAATAATGTATTTAATATGATAGCCCAGCAGTCTCGCTGCTGGGCTATTTAATATCTATATTTTTGATTTGAAATGGAAAAAGAACTGATAAAAGACTTAAAGAATTTAGTTGGTAAAGATAAAATACATTCTTATATTGAGGACCGTTTCTGCTATGCCTACGATGCCACCAACAACTTCTTTTTGCCCGACGTGGTGGTGATTCCCAGATCGACCGAGGATGTTGTCAAGGTGGTTAAATACGCCAGTGGTAAAAATATTCCGGTGGTATCCAGAGGACTGGGTTCCGGATACACCGGAGGGTCGGTTCCAATCAAAGGGGGAATAGTAATCAGCCTGGAGCAGATGAACAGGATTGTCGAGATCAACCAACAGAAAAAATACGCTGTAGTCGAATCCGGTGTGGTTGCCTCCGATTTTGCCGAGGAGGTAAAAGCCCATGGACTTTTCTATCCACCTGATCCAACGAGTTTGGAGTATTCCACCCTGGGTGGAAACGTGGCTGAATGCGCTGGCGGATTGAGGGGAAGAAAATACGGAACAACCAAGGATTACGTTCTGGGTTTGGAATTCGTCACCGCTGAGGGTAATGTAATAAGGACAGGAATCCTCTCCTCTGAAGATGACGATCTTTATGATCTTGAAAGTATGCTTATCGCCTCGGAGGGAACTCTGGGCGTTATCACCAGGATAGCCTTCCGGCTCACTCCTATTCCCCCATACAGCGAGACCGTTTTGGCCGGATTTGAGAAGATGGAGGATGCTGCCCAGGTGGTCTCGGATATAACCGCTGCCGGAGTGGTACCCTCTGCCCTGGAGTTCATCGATGGCGACACCCTGGAGTGCGTGATGGGATACATCACGGTTGATTTTATACAGAAATCGGAAGCGGTACTTTTGATAGAACCGGAAGGTGAAAAAGAAGAGGTCCAGAGTGATATGAAAAAGATTCTGGAGATCTGCGAAAAAAACAATGCCACAAGCATAAAATCCGCTGAGACAAAAGATGAGAAAGAAAAGCTGTGGCAAGTCAGGAGATCGTCCTCTGCCGCACTTTTGAGACTGGCACCCACCAAGGTTAACGAGGACGTGTGCGTTCCTCCCAGCCAGCTTCCTAACCTGGTTAAGGGATTGAAGGAAATAGGACAAAAGTATAATGTTACCATAAACACCTTCGGTCATGCCGGGGACGGAAACCTGCACGTCAATATCATGTGCGACAGAAATAATCCCGAGGAGATGGAAAGGGTGGAGAAGGCCGTGGAGAAAATCTTCGAGGTTACCCTGAAATTGGGAGGAACCCTGTCGGGGGAGCACGGGATCGGGATCACCAAGTCGAAATTTCTAAAAGACGAGGTGGGCGAAACCGGTATCCAGATAATGAAAAAGATCAAATCCGCTTTTGATCCCCAGGGGATATTCAATCCAGGTAAAATATTTCCTGAAAACTGATTGGAGTGTCAAGCTTCAGCTTGACTTGTAAACCCGAAAGGGTTTACTCTATGGAGGTAAAAGTAAGGTCAAGCTTCCGCTTGACCAAGTTAGCCTAAAGGCTAACACTCCACAGAATACTACCATACGACGCGTAGCAAAGCCTTTACGGCTCTGCACGGAGGGATAAACCCTCCGCTACGCTATCACTCACAAGACATTCTGCAACGAAATATTATAAAACTCAAATACATTGTATTTATATGCTGAGGTATATAGGTGTGTAAACTACTAAAGGAAAATCTTTAATCTTTTTTGAGATCAAAGCTTCAGGATAAAACCCGGTAGAGAATAAAAATGGTATAGATCAAATTAAATATGGTTAATACAATCCAGAAATATTTCCACATCATTTTTTTTCTCCTGTTTTCCTGTTTTAAATACATTCAAACAGGCGTTTTTGTTCCAGTTAATATAGAAGAAATCTAAAATATTCAATCCTCTATCACCACCGCTGTTCCATAAGCCAAAAGCTCGGCTGCACCGGACATTATCATCGAAGTAGTAAACCTTAAAGAGATAATAGCGTTGGCACCTAACTCTTTAGCTTCCTCTGCCATCCTATCCAGGGACTGCTCTCTTGCTTCAGCGAACATCTTGGTGTAATCGGTGATCTCACCGCCCACCAGATTCCTCAACAAAGCCATTATATCATGACCCACATGTCTTGCCCTTATGGTATTACCCCTGACCAATCCCAGAGTTTTTACGATTCTTTTTCCTGGAATATCGTTTGACGTTACTATTATCATCTTTCTATATCCCTGTACCTTTCTTTTTTGAAAGCAAAAAGCCTTTCTCTTAAAATTGACACCAGAAGGATAACAACTCCCAAAGTTAGGGAGAATATCCCGATCTTAACTATAAGTGACAGGCTGGGATCAAAGATTATGCTTTTTATGAATTCAAACATGCCGAATGCCAAAAGGATTATTGCTCCGATGGACAGGAAAATCCACCCTGCACCCCGTTCTATCCTTTTGTATACCCCTTTCCAGTAACCTGCCCAGATATCCTCCTTCAGGTCAGCCAATCTCATATCCTCGGTCACCTCCTTTATCCGGACAAAGGA